>OHHT01000169.1_pt1 | contig 28634 bp, 26 predicted proteins | sample 1568061 | NCBI WGS metagenome assembly OHHT01 (sample SAMEA3879550, study PRJEB24766) | human gut metagenome | biome: human-associated habitat; feature: feces | place: USA | collected 1985/1987 | reverse complement strand
TGGCTTCATGCATCGACTGCATCTCAGATGTCAGCCTTTTCAAGGCTTGCGATATATCCGTAACTTGCTTATTCATAGATACAAAGGTACAAAAAATATCCGAGATATCCAAAAATAAAGTGTAAATATTTTATTGGTTTTCAATATATTATCGCCTACTTGTTTTGTCAGGATTGTTGACAAAAAACTCAAAGGAGTGTTATTGCTGAATAGTTACTGCAAATCGAAGACAATACAAAAAAATACTAAAAAAGAATGTGTCACTTTTGTCATTACATAAAAAAGAGCTACCTTTGCACTTCAAAATAGGCTTATGATTAAGAAATTATCCATCGCTCTCGTAGCCATTCTGACTCTCGGAAGTTGCGCGCGCGAGTTCAACAAGGTGTACAGGACCACCGATACGGATTTCAAATACGAGTATGCCAAGGAGTGCTACGTGCAGGGAAAATACAGCAATGCCGTTACGCTCCTGCAGGATCTCGTAACGATCCAGAAGGGCACTGACAACGGTCAGGAATGCCTGTTCATGCTGGCCATGGCCGAGTATCAGCTCAAGGACTATGAAGCCGCCTCCGAGACTTTCAAGAAGTACTACCAGACCTACCCGCAGGGGGTCTATGCGGAGACCGCTTCCTTCTATATTGGTCAAAGTCTCTACCAGTGCACTCCCGAGGCACGACTGGACCAGACACCGACCGTGGCTGCCATCGCTGCCTTCCAAAACTACCTCGACCTCTTTCCCAACGGAAAGTTGAAATCGACGGCAGAGCAACGGATGTTTGAATTGCAGGATAAGTTGATCCTCAAGGCCTATCTGTCCGCCAAACTCTACTACAATCTCGGATCCTATTTCGGCAACTGCACCAGCGGCGGCAACAACTACGAGGCATGCATCGTCACGGCAGAGAATGCACTCAACGACTACCCCTACTCCGACATGCGCGAGAAGTTTGCCATCCTCGTGATGAAAAGCAAGTACGAGTTGGCCAACATGAGTATTGAGGCGAAGAAGCTCCAGCGCTATCAGGATGCGGAGGACGAGTGCTACGGCTTCATCAATGAGTACCCCGACTCTAAGGAGCGCGCCACGGCAGAGAAGTACATCGAGAAGTGCAAGCAGTTCACGAAAGAGTAAACGCGCTGCCCCACCCCATCAAAGTAAGACAAAACAAAACACTTGATATCTCATCAATAAAAGAAATGGATTACAAGAAATCGAAAGCACCGGTCAATACCGTCACACGCAATTTGCGAGACCTTTGGGAACCGACGGGAAACATTTACGAGAGCGTCGCCATTATTGCCAAGCGCGCCAATCAGATTTCCGTCGAGATCAAGCAGGACTTGAGCAAGAAACTCTCGGAGTTTGCTTCTTACAACGACTCGCTCGACGAGGTGTTTGAGAACAGAGAGCAGATCGAGATCTCACGTTTTTACGAGAAGCTCCCGAAGCCTACACTGCTCGCCACCCAGGAGTTCCTGGACGGCAACATCTATTGGCGTGACCCTTCCAAGAAGGATGACGAATTTGGCCAGGACGAGGAGGCATGATACAGCGCAAGCAAACCATCTTCCTCCTGCTCTCCATGCTGGTCATCGCCCTGAGCTTCTTCTTCCCCATCTTGGGTGTTGAAGGAGCTGTTGGACAGGAGGACCTGCTCTTCAATCTCAGTGCCATGGGAGGCACCATGAGTGGCAACATCGGCTTGTTCATCACCATGCTGGTAGCTTTCTTGCTCAATGGTGCAGCCATCTTTGCCTACAAAGAGCGTCGCAAGCAGATGAAGATGATCCTCGGCGGTGTAGCCCTGATGGTCATTTGGTACATCCTCATAGCCATCACTATCCACTGGGCCGACGTCCGCCTCTACCATTGGCACATCTCTGCCATCCTTCCCCTGCTGGTCATCATCCTCAACCTGATGGCCTACAAGGGAGTGAAGCACGACGAGAACCTCATCAAGAGTATGGACCGCATCCGATAAAACGGCCCATTTCTCCCTTTACCCACGCACACCGTCCCAACCAAAGGGACAAAATAAAGGCTGGCTCCAACAATTAGGACATTGAGAATTATCTCCACCTAATTCTTAGAGCCAGCCTCTTTTTTATCTTCTACCGTTTCCGCATTTCCACTCTTCCATTATAATAGAGGTCATACAAAGGTTCGTTAGGGCGCGATGTCTGACTGGTACTTAGCACGAAGCGCTTGCCGTCGCTATAGCGCTTTCGTATATAGAAGACCGAAGGATTGTCCTTCAGGACGACGATATGACTGCCAAGGAAGCAGATATCCTCGCCGCCAACGATCTCTCCCCGCCTGTAGGGTGTGCGTCCACTCAACCGAGGATCAAACGGGAAATAGAGGTCGCCATCTTTCTGAAACTGCATAAAACCGATCCTCACCAGCAGCGGCTTGCTGTCAAAGCATACCCCACTCTCGAGATCCACATAACACGCTCGCCCCTTCTCCTTGATATATAGGTAGGCGTCGTCCTGCAGTTCCGCATGGTCAAACAGCAGGTCCTCACCCACACCGATCTTCTCAAAATACTGCGTGCGCAGGAGATACCTCCCCTCCCAGTTGCGCACCACTCGCAACCCATAGGCCGGAGGAAATATCTCCCGATAAGATCCCACGGGTTTCCACCGCTGCGCCATCACGTCATAGACGAAAGCATTATACCCTTGCTTCCCGCTCCGCGTGATACGCACGTCCGAACACTCCTTATAGTCAGACAAGTGATAACCAGCCGTGACCTCCGCCCGCACCGTATAGGGAAACACCCTGCGACCCGCACACAGTTTTGCCTGCCTGTCAAAGGATCGCAACGTGCGTTGCCACAGTTTCTTCTCCTTCTTCCACGCCGCCAGCGTGATGGCCTCCAACCGCACGCCCCAGCCTGTCCGCAGATAGAACGTCCCGTCCTCAGCCTCCAGCAGCACCCGATTGTCCATCTGACCCTTCACCACATAGATCCTTGGCGTCCCCTCCGTCGGCGGAATATAGTAGTCACGAAAGCGCAGACCGTCCTCCAGCCCGTGGCGCAAAGCCCCCGGCGTCACGAAGTCCGTCTCCTGCAGCCGCCGCGTCTCCACCCGTGGGTACAGGCGAAGCCCGTCCGCCGTACTAAACGACAGGAAGCCACACCGCCTCACCGTCGGCCTCTCGGCAAACCGCAGCCCGTTGCGCAAGTCCATCCACGGACGCTCCCGGTCCACCTTCCGCCGCGACGTCAGGCGGGCAAAACCATAGGGGCGCAGTTCCACCTTCTCATACCGTGGCGGCAGCACCTCCTCGCCCTCCAGCGTGGCAACACCCATCCTTCCGGCCTCATTCCTCACCACTCGATAGGCGTAAGCCGCCTCCAGTTCGTTGCGCTGTCCGTCGTGCGTCATCACCGTCACCAGTTCCGTCCGGGCGTCAGCCGTCACCGTCCGTCCCGAGTCCCCCAACACCGAGAAGGCTGCATACACGCTCCGCTCCTCCGCCTGCTTGAGGTGGGCCTTACCAGCCAGCGTCCCTTCAAACATCGCCTGCCAGTCCCTGTCCTCCGAGGGCAGACCAAACAGGCGGTACAGCCCCACGTTGTCCAGGATCAGGCAGTAACGCTTCCCGTCAAAGACACGCATGCCCCGCCCCACCTGCTGCAGGTATTTCGATAGTGAGAGCGTAGGCCGCGCCAACTGGATAAACTCCACGTCGGGACAGTCGAAGCCCTCGCCAAAGAGGTCCACATTCACCAGCACCTGCGTCTCTCCCGCCTTGAATTGTTCTATCAAACGACAACGTTCCTCCCCTGGTGTCTTCGCACTGATCGCCACCGCGTCAATACCGTGTTCCCGATAGTACGCAGCGATATGCTCCGCATGCCGAATGTCAATCGCATAGACGATGCCCTTCTTCTCCCGCGCATAACGCAGCACCGTGTCGCAGAGCCGCCCGATACTCGGCCTCACGTCCAGGCGTTCGCTCATCTCCCGCAGCGAGAAGTCGCCATCGGCCCCACGTCGCTCCAGCGACCGCACCACCCGCCAGTCCTCGTTGTCCGCCCTCACCGACATATAGTCGTAGAGCGACAAACGGCCCTCGGCGATAAAGCGATTGTACGGCCACGACTGCAGCAGCACCTCGAAGAGGTCCGTGAATCCCCGACGCGTCAATCGGCAGGGCGTGGCCGTCAGTCCCAGCACCTTCGCCCCGGGACAGGCCTCCACCACCGCCTTGTACGTCTTCGCCACGGCATGGTGGGCCTCATCGATCACCAGCAGGCCCGGTCTCTCCGCCAGTTCCCCCTCGTGCCGAGACAACCACTGGATGGAAAAGACCCGTACCCGGTCGCCCACGAGATCCTCCTCCTGCAGCGTCCCGACGATCTGTTCCACCAGTTCCCTGCGGTGCACCACGATCCACACCGTCCCCTCGTTCTGCGACAACCACGCACGCACACACGCCACCAGCACGCACGTCTTTCCCGTACCCGTCGGCATCTGAACCATCACGGATCGGTGCGACCCAAAGGCCTCACCCACCCGCCGTTTCATATCAAGCTGATAATCGTAAAGCTGCCTCTCCTTCATACCATTCTGCTTTAGCACAAACATCCCCTACGATTTATTTCTTTGGAAAATTGCGATTTCCAGCCAATTATTTCTTTGGAAAATTGCGATTTTCGACCAATTATTTGTTTGGAAAATTGCGTTTTTCGGCGAATTACTTGTTTGGATAATTTCTTTTTACTCTCTTTGCACCTGAAATACAAGCAATTACGCTATACTATTGGGTACGCCTGTCCAAAAACTCATTAGCAGAGATCGACTATCTGCTACCATCCCACCTTCAGATCCTACCTATCGAAGTCAAGGCAGGAAGCCAAGGCGGCATGAAAAGCCTATGGTCGTTCATGCGCGAAAAGCACCTCACGGAAGCCATTCGCTGCTCATTAGAAAATTTCGGATCGTTCAGCCACACCGACAAAGAAGACGGAGATACCGCCCGCCATGTCAGCGTCATCCCCCTCTATGCCGTTTCGCAAATAATAAAAATCACGACCTCAGATCGAATGTAAACCAACCCGCCCATGGATTTTATGCTGTACAATTATCCTTCAGCATAAAATCCATGTACTCATGCCATTCCACTCTCAGAGCAAGGGTCTATCCATACACTGCTACGGTCACGCGCAGTCACATGTGGACATCAGCTTCTCTACCCATTCGTTGAAATGTGGACATTGGGAACGAAGCGTTTCCATACCGACTTTTTGAGCTACAAACTTTCCAGCTTTTGGCTTGTCATAGTTATAGCGCTTTTTCTTTTCGCCCTCGATGGCCTTGATGATTCGCTTGCTCGGAGCCGTTGCCGGATTGTCATTGATCAACTCTGGATTATCTACTTTTGTCAAATCCAACTTAAGTTTTTCAATACTTTTCTCACACCCCTTGTACATCTGCAGCAAATAATCCAAACCACAAAAGACAAGAGCCTCGTACTCATGCAACTGTATGTACGGGATAAACCGTTCAGACGCAACAGCCTTGGAAAACGCCTTCTCAAATGACAAGACCCTTTCGTATCTATCGCCTATGGAATTCGCCTCCGAATATCCTGGAAAATCATTGGGCAACGCATACAAGTCGAACATGGTCGTAAAGACATGCTTCTCATACTCACCATCACGATTAGACTTCATCAAGATAGACAAGTCATCGAATGCATGCTGGTAGGCCACCAATCCTCCACGGGCATTTTTCTTCTTATTAGTAGTCACAAGGACGCTCTTCACGGAGCTAACACCTTGCTCTATCAAATACGGCTTGAGCACTTCCTCCACAAACCCTTGCTCCGTTTGTCCCTCACAAAGCACATGAATTATTACAGCCCTCATACTGGTCGTCCTCCAATGATGTTCTTGTCCCACAACTCGCTGATGGCATAACGTTCGAGCCATAGCTTATAATCCCCCTCGTCCAAAGTTTTCACTGTTGTACACAGTCCTTCCTCATCCATTTCAACAACCGACACATTGCCTATATCAAAGCAATCCACCAAGTCCTTACTCTGCGACGCTATAATTATCTGAGAATGGACCGCTGCATCCTTTACCATTTGAGCCAATTGTGCCACGGCATAAGGATGAAGGCCCAACTCTGGTTCGTCCAAAATAATGACATTGGGCTTCGTTTCTTTCGATTGCAACAAGAGAGTTGCTAAAGCTATAAAACGAATAGAACCGTCAGAGAACTGATGAGCATTAAACACATAATCGGTGGCAGAATTATCAATCCACCTGAGCGAGATGGTGCTGCCCACTGGCTCCAAATAAAAGTCCTCAAACTGCGGCACAACATCTTTTACATAACTGACGATACGATCGTACGAGTCCTTATGATTCTCGCGCAAGAAATAGAGGAAGCTGGGCAAATTGTTTCCATGAGCCTGCAAGTAGTTTGAAGTCACTACAGGGCAAGCCTGACGCAAAGGGCCTGCAGCAGAAGAGTCATGAAACTGATAGACCTTACAGTTTGACAACATCCAATAAATAGACTTAGCCACAGATTCTGGACAGTCAACCAATGCAGACTCCTTAAACACAGGATCCAATATCGCCTCGTAAGGTTTATCTTCACCTTGTCTGTGCCAACGTATGGTCTCCTCGGTTACGATCAAGCGATCAGGGGCAGCATTAGAGAGCCTGAAGTGATATATATCTTCTGACTTCCCATCTGAAAAAGTCAAAGTGCCCTCCAGGCCAGGCGTCCGCTTTGAACCGTAGTGCAACAAAGAGTTTGCAGTACCGACCGTCTCTACATAGCGCGCAAACGATTTGCTCATCATATAATTCAGCATCTTGAAGAAGCTGACTATATTACTCTTCCCAGCACCGTTAGCCCCAAGCAATAGATTAACAGAACCAAGAGAAAGGGTCACAGGGTTATCAAAGCTTATTGATTTATAACCTTTGATAACCACCTTTTCAAGTCGTTGCTTGCTATACATTTTAGTCATATCCTATCCACACGCTCCATTAGAGGATCTAAGTGCTCGCAAAATTACGGCATTTTCCCGACACATGCAAATTATTCAGCAACAAAAACTCTCGATTCGTTCTTCGTTCAAGGTTCTCGCATTCCACATTTTACCCCATTCAGCATCTGCCATCTGAACAAAATAATCTGATGTTGCTTGACTCAACCTTTCGCAACCATTCTACACCTCAAGCTACTGCACGATCGCCTCTTTGATGCAGTCCACGATATAGCGGACGTCATCGTCCGTCACACAGGGACCCGCAGGCAGACAGAAACCCACCTTGAAGAGCTGCTCCTCGATACCGTTGGTATAGACCGACGCACCCGCATAGACCGGCTGCTTGTGCATTGGCTTCCACAGCGGACGACACTCCACCCGCTTCGAGAGCATAAACACGCGCAGCGCCTCGATATTCTCATTGGGCTGGCAGTCCGTCACGGCCGTGTCCACCGCATGGATCACACCCGCGGCACCACCCACGGCCGTCTTCACCACCTCCTTGTAAGCATTCTCCTGCCCCTGGATTCTCACGTCCTCGTCCAGCGTCGCAGCACAAAGCCAGAAGTTGGCGTCATAGCGAGGATCCGTCGGCTGCCGATGGATATGCACGCCCGGCACCTCCGCCAGCAACTCCTCGTAGAGTCCCTGCACATGCTTGTGGTGATCAATGTGGTCGTCCAGCACCGTCATCTGTCCACGGCCAATTCCCGCACAGACGTTCGACATGCGATAGTTGTAGCCGATCGCCGTATGCTGGTAGTAAGGATAAGCATCCCGCGCCTGCGTAGCATACCACATCACCTCGTTGGCCTCCTCCGCATTGCGACAGACCAGCGCACCGCCACCCGAGGTAGTAATCATCTTGTTGCCGTTGAACGAAAGCACACCATAGCGGCCAAACGTGCCCAGCACCCGGCCGTCAAAGCGCGATCCCATACCCTCGGCAGCATCCTCCACCACGGGGATGCCATACTTCTCCGCTATCGCCATGATCTCGTCGATACGGTAAGGCATGCCATAGAGTGCCACGGGCACAATCGCCTTCGGCAGGCGGCCCGTCTTCTCCTTGCGGTCAAGGATCGCCTGCTCCAGCAAGGCCGGATCCATGTTCCACGTCTCCTGCTCCGAACCCACAAAGACCGGCTTGGCCCCGAGATACGTGATCGGATGGGAAGAAGCACAGAACGTGAAACTCTGCACCAGCACCTCGTCGCCAGCCTTCACACCACAGCCGATCAACGCCAGGTGGACGGCAGCCGTGCCAGCCGAGAGACACACCACCTTTCTGTCCAGATCCGCGGCGCCATCCTTCCCGCTGTTGACAAACGCCTCCAGGTCCGCCTCGAAAGCATTCACGTTCGGGCCCATCGGCACCACCCAGTTGGTGTCAAACGCCTCCTTCACATATTTCTGTTCCAAACCCGCCTCACTCATGTGGGCAAGACAAAGATAAATCGTTTTTCTTTCCATAGTTGAAATAATATTTTTAGTACAAATGATGATTCAATACAATGCGTCCTCAGCCCCATACCATCACGCCACCATAGCCACCCCCGCATGCTGCAAGGATGACATACCGACTTGGCGGAAAGCACCAAGGATCAAAAAAATAAAAAAAGAATTGAATAGTTCCCCATCGCAGTATCGCTCTGCGCTATGCCGCCACTCGGATGGGGATAAAGATCATTGAGGTCAAAGTGCGCTCACCCGCTTGATCATACCATCAAGACTATACGAGTTTTTACGCGCTTCCTCTATATTCCAATCATTTTTAATAAAAGGCAATAATGCAGGATTATATTCTGGACCCTTACACGCTTTCCCAGGAGCATGTATTTGTTCCCTCAAGTCCTTCTTATTTGACTCCACAATGACCTTATGCGTCAAAAAATAAGATGCTTTCAAAGGGATTTCCATTTCCATACGCTTTTTAGGTCCACCAAATTTCTGTTCAGAGGGGTGAGGCATGTGCTCTTCCGCAACTCCTAAATACCTTGCGAATCCCTTGATGTCAGCAAACAACCAAGCTTCCGCCTCATCCACAGCTATGTTGATTATGAAGCCACTGTTTTGTGAAGACATCCCTTTCGTAAGATTATCTTTTGCCATCGGAGCGCAATCATCCGCATCCATGTCCGACAAGAGAACAACTGGATAAGACAACGAAAAGGCATTAAAATTCTCCATTTTCTTTTTAATTTCACCGCCTCGCGCTGGCAAATATCCCTTTATGTACAAATTTGGCGCATAATCCCTAATAATTCGAGAAACAATCTCCTTGGTAACAGGATCCTCGCCAACAACATAAACCTCTTTCATAGTCTATGCCAGTTTAAAGTTCCACATTACCCAGGTCGTCAACATTCGCAACTTTTGTTTCTGCCATAGCCGCGTCGGCTGCACTAAGGCCAGCGTCAAGCATTGCCGTGACAACCTTGTCCTCGCATCCGTTTTCCACGACAGTACCCTCGGCAGAAGGTCTTAGCGTTACGAGTTCTTCAGCCCTAATACCCGGATTGGACAATATCTCATAACTGTGCGTAGTTATGATCACCTGTCTTTTTTTGTTGCGCTGAATCTTGGCCACAAATTCTGGTATAGCAGAGACGATCGCTGCATGCAGATTCGTTTCCGGCTCTTCCAAAAGAATGATCCCAGTACCATCAAGCATTGCGAACAAAAAGCCAATGAGGCGGATTGTACCGTCAGAGAACATTTGCTCGTTTTGCTTACTTCCTTTTGCCCGCCAATGCTGATACTTAGCCTCAATATGAGGCACACCCTTTTCATCCTTTACAAACGACAAGTTCTCCAGCTGCGGAACAGCAATAAGCAGCACCTCGTTGATAATTTTAAAATACTTATCACGAGTTTTACCATTCAGCAAAGCCAAACGCCTCATGAAGTTACGTCCGTAATAATCCTCCTTTCCCGTAGTCAACATAAACGAGTCTGCGTCCCTGACAAACTGAGGAATCACATTCAAGTATTCTGTTGTTTGAAAGACCTCCTTGACCTCCCTAAACTTTGCATTGACCGTCGGTTGCTCCAGATGAGTATATTTTTTTGTTTCCGAATCATCACCTTGGTATGAACTGTCTCGCAACAAGACCATATCCTTGGATTCATAGTTGTACACCTCCTCACGGTTCACCAAAGCCGCCAAAGTCTGGATGCCACCACCCGTATTGACCATCTCCAATGAATATCTCCACTTAGGTTCCTTCTTGCCATTCTCAGAAATATCCACCTCGATGCATACCTCCGTTTTCTGTCTCGCAGCCAAACATCTTATTTTCTTCAATCCGCCACGAACATTCACGGCAGCCTGAAGTCCTCCCCCCTCCTTTACGATATCACGCAAGAAACGGAAAACATCCAAGAAGTTCGATTTACCCGTTGCATTCGCCCCGACAACGAAGCAACGCTCGGAAAGCCGAACATCACACTCCCGAAAATTCTTCCAGTTATATAGCTTTACTCTTGATATATACATCTTTACACCCATCTTCCACAACACCACAACATAGCGATTCTCCCTGCAGCCGAACACCAAGATCATGTCCGCTCCATGTCAGAAATCTCACCTATCCAAGCGTTGCCATTAGAAAACATATTAAAAACTTGACGATTGCAAAGATACAAATAAAATCAGAGAAAAAACTCCTTTAGAAGAATTATTTGAAATTCGGCACAAAGACGCAAGCTTTTTTCTGTCGAGCCAAACGGCTTTCACCGAATTCTTACTTCTGTTCCACACCCGCCTCACTCATGTGGGCAAGGCACAAGTAAATAGTTTTTCTTTCTTCCAACATAAAAATTATCGTCAAATAATTTTGTACTTACACCATCATATAGTAAATTTGCACCATAATCACAGTAATATTTCACCAAATTACCCGAATAATATGGCACAGACATCTATGACAGTCCGTTTGGACAACAAGCAGAAAGCAATATTCGACGAACTCTGCGCCCAGTTTGGCATGAGCGCAAACACGGCTATCAACATCTTTGTAAAGGCTGTGATTCGCAGTAAGAGCATTCCATTCCCCATTCAAGCAAAGAATGAAGAAGAAGATGAAGTGACTGCAAAAGCAAAGGCTGCGTTCCAATACATGCGTGACACAGCAAGAGAGAATAACATTGATATGTCACTTGATGAGATCAATGAAGAAATCAGAGAAGTCAGACGATTAAGAAAGGAGCGCAACAATGGTATATGCGGTGATTGACACTAATATTATCGTGTCCTCGTTTATAACCAGGAACCCTTTCTTCATCAACAAGAAGGGTCATTAACTGTATGCTCAGTGGTAAAATCAAGCTATTGTATAATGACGAAATCTTGGATGAGTACTTTGAATTTCTGCTCAGAAGCAAAACACTTGAAGTTTTCCAAAAAAACACTCGTAAACATACCCTGTCAGATAAAACGTTTATATTATTCTTGATTGCTTAGCCACGTCACAGTACTAGTGGCAAGCCATCCGTTCATATCCGCCACTTTCACGGGAGCAAGAACGAACAAATCCACATCTTTCAAAACAGATTTCAGCTTATTGTAAATACTCATTCCCGAAACGCTTTCGTTCGTCTTCAAGAAATAGCATCTGGGCATAAACAACAACGTCTCACCAACTTCGTTGAGCTGCTGAGCAAACTGTTCCACCCTTGCAGAATCCTTTATGTCAAAATTCACAATATAGAGCAAAGATACGGTAGTCACGATTCTGATTGGCAGAAGCAAATGTCGTTTTCGCAATAGGCTTACGTCCTATTCCAAGATGGTATTGCTTTGCTCTATGTGCTTCAAAAGCAACAATCAGATCTCGCAAACTCTCTCGATTACTCAGTTGGCCAAACATCATAGCAAGCAACTGATTCCAACAAGTGAAATGCTTCACATAGCGGTTTCCATCATACTTGTCAACCAAATGGCGAAACTTGTTATTGTCGAGAAATTCTATCAATTGGGCGAAAACGTATTTGTCTTTGTTCATCGTGCAATGTTATAGATAACTGCAAAAGTACAAATTCAAATCGTCGCACCATAGAAATCTCTTGCAAAAGACCGTATTTCAATTAATTCAAAGAGCGATTAGTCCACTTTAACGGGACAGTAGTGTAAAAACTTTATAATATATATGAAACAGTTATTAACGCTTAAAATTAATGTCGTTGTCATGGCAACATACGTTGTCATGCTCATGATACCAGAACTGCTTGTACTGGAAGATTTGCATTGGTGGGTCCCATATCTATCGGTGCCTTTCAATTTGGTTGTATATACTGTACTGTCGTGGTTTTGCTGCACGCTCTTCGCACTAATGGGGCGTAAGGCTAATACTATAGCTCATGTAGCTTTGCATGCCGTGGTAGCACTTTATGTGTTATCTGACATATTTCTCTTTGTATTTTTCAGTCGTCATTGGGATGTATATACTGTGCAATTCCTTCGTGAAACAAATGGTCGCGAGGCTAGTGAGTTCGTGAACAACTTTGTTTTCAGCCTCCGTACTCTACAGATGGTTGCTTCTACTGCAGGCTTCTTTATCTTGGAATGGTGGCTTAGCCGCAAGGTAAAATTGATTTATGCATGGCCCAAACGTACTTGGTTTAGAATAGCATGGTCAATATGCTTGGCTGTAGTGGTTGTACATGTTGCATATTTCTCACCAGATGTAGAACGTAACTATAAGTTTGCACACAAATATCCTTCGCCAATTAAGTTCAATGACATCTGGCAGACCATGCAGTCGATATTAATGTATAAACAGCAGGAACAAGACTACGAGCGCTGTGCTACCTCGTTGGCTAATTACAAAGAACAGCCAGTATGTAGAGATTCTACTACCGATTTCGTGCTAATCATCGGTGAATCATTCAATCGCCACATGAGCAACCTCTATGATGGTAGATGGGATACCAATCCTCTACTTATAGAAAGGAAGAAACAAGGACGATTGTTCTTGTTTGATGATGTAACGGCTACAAGTAATGGTACATCGGTGGTGTTTCAATATCTTTTATCAATGAATAGTCGTCGCGACAAGAATGCATGGTATGAAGGCCCGATGTTGCCATTGATAATGCGTCGCTGTGGATGGAATGTTATCTTCTATGGCAACCAATTTGTGGTGAACAATCAGCTTGATGAGTATGATGCTGCTATGGGATTTCTCAATGTTCCATCGGTAGCTAAAGCTCTCTTTGACAATCGCAATAATCGCACATTTAGCTATGACCTCGGCTTGGTGGCCGACTATGCCACACATCGCAAGCAATTGGAAACCAAGTATCGCAACTTCGTGATATTCCATCTATATGGACAGCATATGCCTGCAAAGGAACGCTATCCGAAGGAATTTGCTAAGTTCACCCCTAATAACATCAATCGCCCAGAACTCAACCAAACTCAGTGTAATGATGTTGCTCATTATCTAAATGCTACGCTCTACAACGACCTTGTGGTAGATAGTATCATCAGGATGTTTGACAATCGCAATGCTGTAGTGATGTATTTCTCTGACCATGGCGAGGAGGTACACAACTTCCGCAATCAATATGGTCGTACAGATATCAACAAGGACTGTCGCGAAGCCTATGCCCCGCAGTTTGATATTCCTTTTATGGTGTATCTCACTCCGAGCTATGCTAAAGAGCATCCAGAATTGGCAACTCGCCTTGAAGCTGCTCGCCATCGAAGATTCTCAAACGATGACACTCCGCAAGTTATATGCGATATACTTGGGGTGCAGTCTGCCTATGTACGTCGGCAGCATAGCTTCATCAACAATAGCTATATAGCTCCTCGCCATAGACTAATCACAAAAGATAAATACTATGACTAAAAGAAACAAGTCATAATAGCAATAAAAAAGTCATTAAAAACTAATAAAGAACAACAGCTCATGGAAAAAAGTACTTTCAAAAGACGACTCATGTTTGTCGTGTGTATGTTAATGTGTGGCCTGTCCATTCAGGCGGCAGACGATGGTTTGATCACAGACCAAGTCATTATCGACAAGTTAGTGGCTGGCACCTTGCCGCAGCGCATTAGTAGTGATGAGAAATATCTGATAACCAATCTGAAAATTAATGGCCAGATCAATGGTACAGATTTGGGATTTATCCGTGAAATGGCTGGACAATCAGTAAAGGGAGAAGGTTCTATGTCTCCGGGAGAAGAGACCGAAGGAAAACTATCTACCTTGGATTTGTCGGATGTCAAGATTGTCAGTGGTGGTGATCCTTATTATCAAGAATATGATTATATGGAGGATCGTTATGATAACTATTTCACGAAGGATAACGAGATAGGTTACAAGACCTTTTGGTATTGCGACTTAACGAGCGTGACGCTTCCGTCCGGCCTTACATCAATTGGCACGAGTGCCTTTGAGAAATGCTGGAATTTGGCGAGCGTGACATTTCCGTCCAGTCTTGTCACAATTGGTGGAAGCGCCTTTAGCGAATGCCCCAATTTGGCGAGCGTGACGTTTCAATCCGGCCTTACCTCAATAGGAAGTTCGGCCTTTTTTGCCTGCCGTAGTTTGACGAACGTGACATTTCCATCCAGTCTAACCGAAATAGGTAATAACGCCTTCAACATGTGCGGCTTTAAGACCCTAACCCTTCCGTCTGGCCTTACCAAAATAGGTAAAGAAGCCTTTGCTTCTTGCATAAGATTGAAGAGTCTGACACTTTCTCCCAGCCTTACCTCAATTGGTGTAGAAGCCTTTGGTGGTTTAGGCAACTTAAGAACCTTGACTATTCCGTCAGGTCTTACATCGATAGATTCATTAAAAAAATATGATTATGAATTCCAAGAATCTGTACCGATTTTTGGCGCACCTTCAATGGAGTCTGTATATGTTGGTTGGCAAATTCCAATTCCTGCTGGCGATTTTTTTAAAGGCTGCGATATCAGCAAGTGCACATTGTATGTACCACTAGGAACGAAGCAGGCCTATGCGGAAACTGAGGTTTGGCGAGACTATGGAGAAATCAAAGAGTACGATGTTTCAGGCGTTGACAAGGTTGACAACTATAGCGAGGCGAAGGAAGTCTCCCGCTACTCTCTAGACGGTCAGCGACTGTCTGCTCCCGTTAAGGGACTCAACATCGTGAGGTACAGCGATGGCAGCATAAAGAAAGTTGTAGTCAACTAAGTTTTTTGCCAAAGCTGGAGTTGTCAGCAAGGGCGGACTGAAATCGGCTTGCCGTTTGGCAAAGCAAGAAAGTTCGTCCTTGCTTACACTTTCAGCTAAACATGCGAAATAATAAAAGTCTAAAATGAGAACATGAAGAAGATATCCTCGTTTTGGGTAGGCGGATATCCTCCGTTTTCAGCATGCCTTTGGCTTGAAGGTCTGCGATGCCCGTTCTTATAGTCCTATCTGTTACAGAAATCCTTCCAGAAGTCTTTTCCGAAATCTTTACGGAGCACCTGCAAAAACCTGTGTCAAGCATAGATGTTTGTTAGCCTAAACAGGAAGAACTTCACATCAACAACCCCATGCAACTGTGCTCTGAAGAGTTTAATCTTAGCGTTAAGAGACTCCGCAGAAGCATTAGTGGCGCGATTGATGAAATAGTTGAGTATATTCCTTTTTAAGTTTCAGATCGTTTATGTCGGTCTTTATATAGTCTTCCGGAAACCGCCCCATCCTTACTGATTCTTGCTGGTAAGCACGCACAATAGGGTCAGTTCCGATGAGCAGTTGAAGTTCACGGCCATCCTTTTCCAAGAACCGACGCAATTCCTCTTCCACAAGCATGAATCCTGGTATGTCCCAGTAACCTGTAGCTATCTTTATCACCTTACAATTATCATTGCTAATACACTTCTTGAGTGTATCAGCCATTTTTAGGTTTTCTGAATTATCGATAAGAGTATTATTCATACTAGCATTCTTTGATTGTGGAACTATAGGTCTTTGCCCAGTAATTCATCGACTGTTACTTTTTCCTATCGTTTAGTCATCAAACAACGAGAGTTGCACAGGCTCACTCTTTTTCTTCTGCTTGCCATCAGGTGTGGAGGTCTCTACATCCGAGGATGTCGCAGATTCAGATTGTGAAGTCTTGCTATCTCCAATAATGCTGTTCTTTGGAACAAACTCTTCTGCGGTGCCTACTTTCAGACCAACACCAAGCATGGCAGACATTACACGCAGCAACTTGGTGCAGTCTTTGAACGAACCAGGCAGATAGAGCCATGTGTGATTATCAATCTCCATCTGACTGCGATATTGCTGGGTAGCAGTCACCAATGGCTTTCCAGCCCATTGGATATTCTTTCGCTTTATCAAGTCAATCCCCATGCGCTTGGCACACAACTGGAATGTATCCTGTATGCTTGTGCCACGCATTACATATCCATCGGGAAACATCACGGCCAGTCTGGAGTTTTTCTTACCGCCGCCAGCCTTATTTGTGCGAGCCATGGCGTCATCGGTTTCCAAGTTTTCGCCAATCTCAATCTTCAAATCGAGATTGAGTTTGATATTGATGGCCTTCAACTGCATGAACTTCTGTTCGGTAGTGCTCTGAGTGATGAGAAACCAACCATCTGCAATAGGCTCGTTCCAATCTTTATATCTTTGAGGCACTTCCGTAGTTACCCACCGTTGGTCACCCACCATCAGGTCGATGTCGGTGAATCTCTCTACTCCAATGTGACGCAGTGTGTCCACCATGGTCAGCGTCACCTTCTTGTGACATATCACAGTGCAGTCGGGAAAGATGACACGAATTTTCTTTCGCGCCGCCCGTTGACGATTTGCATTTTGTCGCAACATATATCTATTTTTATTCTACAATTGTCCAATGGCCGCCTTTATCACCACCAATACGTATAAGTTTGCCTTCTGCTTTCAGCTTCTCGATATTTTTGTAAATAGTAGATTCCGACAAAGCAAGTTCTCTAGCAATATCTTTTCTTGTTGCATGAGAATTTTGTTGTAAAATATCTATGATTCTATCTGCAGTTTTCTGCTTACTTTTCTGCTTACCTCTCTGCTTACCTCTCTGCTTACCTCTCTGACCACCAAAAGCATTCAAGCCCTCGAGTTGTTCTTTTGAAACTTCTTTTGGCACTTTGGCCGTGGCACTTTGAACATCACCTGTTGTCTTATAGTCCAAATGCATATAGCGATTCCTTAGCTCGTTTTGCTCACCCAAGAGCAGGTTGCGGAAAAACTTCACCAGAAAGGAATAGTCATAGTCAACGCCTCGCTGAGCATTTGTGTTGAAGGCTAAGGTGTGGCGACTCAAGATGCGAGTGATATTAGCAGCGGCGCGGTCGGCCTCTTCCTGATCATCCTCATCGCCTGTATGGTTAGTCTTGCTTTGATAGTATGTCTTGATGAGCTGTTGCACCTCATCGATGGTGATATCACCTTCAACATGTCTACGTGCTGTGTCAAGCAAGTAGGCAGAAGGTTTCAGACCATCCACGTCCTGCAAGCCAATAGCTGTCTGCCAGGTGCTTGCCTTCTCACGCTGTGCCAGTTCACCCTGTCGTATGTATTCTTCAAAATCCTGCATCATAAAATGTGTTCTGCAAGTTACTCGTATTCATTATATCCTTAATTCCGCAATACTATTATAAATTAAACTTTTTAAGTACCTGAGCAACAAAAAGTTGTCCAGGATTTTGCCATGTCGAAGAATTCACTTATCTTAGTGTTGCGAAAAGAAAACAAGCAAATACAACGATAGACATGGCAAAAATACAAATAAAATCCGAGAAACTCACTCCTTTTGGTGGAATTTTTCTATTATGGAACTCTATCTTGTCTTTAATGAAATCCTCCTGCACTCTGTCTCTCTGCTCTGCCGATAATCCTGCATGATAGGCTGCAGCCCTCATGCCAAGGCTGCGTAGCTTCTCGACCACCTTCTCTGTTTTCTTCATGAAGAGGCAGTATATTATTCCACTTTCATCAGCATGGCGAGCTACGACTTCTCTTATCACCTTCAGCTTTTCCGTAGCAGAAAACCTTTCCGCACATCTAAACTTAAGTTTGGACGGTCAAACGATGTCTTGAATAACCTTGCGTCAATCAGATTGAGTTTATCTATTATGTCTGTCAGTGTAGTCTTATCTGCTGTTGCTGTCAGAGCCATGACAGGAACGTCAGGGAATTGGCATCGTCGCTAAACTCTGTAATCTCGTCATCTACCACACTGAGAATGATGGTGTTTATCTCCTACTTTCATAACTGACAACACATCAAGTTAGAAGACTACACTACCCTATCGGCAAAAGTGACTCCGAAGGGATTCAAACCCTTGACCTTCAGAACCGGAATCTGACGCTCTATTCAGCTAAGCTACGGAGCCAATTGATAAAAATCGGGTGCAAAGATACGGCATTTTTTCCAAACCGCAAAATAATCCTGCGAAAAAACGCCGTATCTTTGCCGCCAGGGACAAGGGCAGCAAGACAAGGGTGGGAGCAATAGCACGTCAGGCCAGATCGAGGCTGAGGGATTGCACCAACCGCCCCACAGCAGTATTCTCCTTGACCAGTTGGTCGAGCGTCTCCTTGGGCGAGAGCAGCGGCTTGATCTCATCCTGCTTGGCCAGACGGATGGAGACCTGCAGACTGCCGTTCTTCAGGCATTTGGCCAGCGTGGCACGGATGCGGCTCTTGATGGTCAGCATCTGGTCGTAGAGGATCTGGTTCTCCGCAACGATCTCCACGTTGGGGTAGTCGGTGATGACAGGACTGAGGTTTCTCATTCGCGTGGACATAGCCCGCATGTTCTCTGGCATACGGGTGCACATCGCGCGCCACTGGACGAGGAGATCCTCCTCCGTGAAGGCGTTGCGCTCCTCGGCATTCTCCACCTCCACCGTCTGCTCCGCCGTGGGTTTATCCTTGGGGCTCAGGATATCGCCAAAGGACATTCCCATGCTACGCCCGAGATTGAGCTTGGCCGACTTCAGCGCCCCTGCGGGAGGAGCCGTCCTAACTGCATCGGAAGACTGCAGAGTTGGCTTGGCTTCCATCCTTTGGTCAGCCTTTTGGTCAGCAGACTGCGACTGATCCGTAGTCGGCTGCACGGTCTGCTGAACGTGTTGCCGTTTTCTCTGTGCAACCGGGGCCACCTGCGCGCCCCTTTCTGGCTGCACCTGTCGGAGTAGTTTCTGAAACAGGGTTTTCAACTGCTTAGGGCTACGCCCCGCACCCGCCGCATCGTCCTCGGACTGGGTGATCTGTGCAATCTCGATGAGCGTCAGTTCCACGAGCAGCCGCTTGTTGGACGACTGGCGATACTGCACGTCGCAACGGTTGGCAATGCGCAGCGCTTGGTAGAGGAAGCGGGCCGGACACTTCTGCGCCTGCTCCTGATACTGCTCGCGCTGGCGGTCGCTGACCTCCAGGAGCGGCAAGGTCTGCGGATCCTTGGCCATGAGCACATTGCGGATGTGGCTGGCCAGTCCGACGATGAAGTTGCCCCCATCGAAGCCCTTCGCCAGCACGCCGTTGAGGAGCAGCATGATGTCGGCCACCTTGTTATCCAGGGCCAGGAAGACGGTCTTGAAGTAGTTGTCGGCATCGAGGACGTTGAGGTCTTCGATGGTCTTCTCGAAGGTGACATTGCCCTGCGAGAAACTCGCCACCTGGTCGAAGATGGAGAGCGCGTCGCGCATACCGCCGTCGGCCTTCTCCGCTATCACGCCCAGGGCCTCCTCCTCATAGGAGATTTTTTCGCGGTCGGCCACCATCTTCAGTTGCTGGATGATGTGGGCCACGGACATTCGCTCGAAGTCGTAGATCTGGCAGCGCGAGAGGATGGTGGGCAGGATCTTGTGCTTCTCGGTCGTGGCGAGGATGAAGATGACATGGGCGGGCGGTTCCTCCAACGTCTTGAGGAAGGCATTGAAGGCCTGCTGCGAGAGCATGTGGACCTCGTCGATGATAAAGACCTTGTAGCGTCCCACCTGCGGGGGGATGCGGGTCTGCTCCATGAGCTGCTTGATCTGATCGACACCATTGTTGGACGCGGCATCGAGCTCGAAGATGTTGAAGGAGCGGCCCTCCTCAAAAGCCTTGCAACTCTCGCAGGCGCCACAGGCCTCACCGTTGTCGGTGGGGTGCTCGCAGTTGATGGCCTTGGCAAAGATGCGCGCACAAGTGGTCTTTCCCACACCGCGCGGACCGCAGAAGAGGTAGGCGTGGGCCAGTTTGCCCGACTTGACCGTATTGCGGAGAGTGGTGGTCAGCGCGTCCTGGCCGACGACGTCGGAAAACTTCATCGGACGGTATTTGCGCGCAGAAACTATATATTCGTTCATTGGCTGAATTAGGTTTTGGCCTGATGTCGGCAGCACAAGACGGGCAGCCCCCATCCACGCCGCAACCAAGCGCCCCAAGGCGCCCGCAGGCTTTATCACATTGCAAAGGTAGCAAAAAGTTGGTAACAATCCTCGCGTCCATCCACATTTTATGGTTAAATAGATAAAAAATGCAAGAGCGTTTGCCCTTTGTATGCTTTTAAATACTTACTTTTGCAGAAACAAAAATCGAACGTGATTAAGATTACCGGACATATCGTCAGAATCCTCAGCCGCTTCAAATACCACATCGTGGTGGTGATGGGCGTGCTCTATGTCGGCTTCCTGGGCGACGACTGCTTCATGAAGCGCTTCGAGTACGACTACAGGATCTCTGACCTACAGGAAGAGATCGCCAAGTATGAGAAGGTCTATCAGACCAACAACCAGCGGCTGCACGAGCTCCGGGCCGATTCCTCGGCCATGGCCCGCGTGGGTCGCGAGCGCTATTTCATGAAGACCGACGACGAGGACGTCTTCGTGCTGAGCGACGACGAAAATTCGGACAACAACCCAGCTTTCTATGAAACAATTAAGTAAGGCAGAGACCTTCCTCTTCCTCGCCGGCGGCGTGCTGATGGTGGCGGGTGCCGGCTGCTACGTGTTCTTCATCCTCCAGGGCCTTGTCTGCTTCCTGGTGCTGGCGGGAAGCCTGCTCTTCGCCGCCATGCAAGCGCGCCAGCGCTATGAGGGCACCAGCATCACGCTGCGCCGTCTGCGCCGCATCCAGTTTTTCGCCCTGGCCTGCTTCGTCTGTGCCGGCGTGTTCATGGTCGAGGACTGCTACCACCTTCTCAAGCCCTGGTTTGCCCAGTCCATCTCGGGCTATGCCAACTACGTCAATATCTTCCACAACAACTGGGTGGTGGCGCTGCTGATAGGCGCCCTGCTGGAGATGTACACCACCCACCGCATCGGCCACGAACTGCGCAAAGAAGAGCAAGAGAACCATCAATAACGAAATCTAAAAGGATCTGTCGCCGAGACCGCCTCGGCCAAATGGTCAAACATATTATGAACAAGATCGTCTATACTATTACCGCACTCCTGTCGCTCACCTCCTGTGCCGGCACCTACGACATACAGGGTTCCTCCAACGTGTCGGACCTTGACGGCCAGAAGCTCTATCTGAAGGTGACGAAGGACGGCAACCTGACCAACCTCGACTCCTGCGACGTCGTACACGGTCAGTTCTCCTTCAGCGGCAAAGTAGATAGCGCCCACGTCGCCCGCATCTTCATGGACGACAAGGACCTCTCGCAGCCCGTCGTCATCGAGCAGGGCAACATCAGCATCAAGCTCGACAACACACAGCAGAAGGTCAGCGGCACACCGCTCAACGACAAACTCAACAAGTTTTGGAACCGCTTCGTGCAGATCCGCAACCAGTATGCCGACATCGACCACGAGCAGAGCGCGGCCATCATGAACGGACAGGACGAGGCGGCGGTCAACATCCGGCTGGCCAAAAAAGCCATCAAAGTCTTTGAGCAGGGCGACAAACTCTTCACGAAATTCGTGACGGACAACTTCGACAACATCCTGGGTCCGTGGGGATTCTTCACCCGCATCCAGTATGACACCACGCCCGACGCCTACCCCGTCTGGCTCAACGACTACCTCTTCGCCACCGCCCTCGACGGTCTGCCCTCGTGGATAGAGTTTATCATGGCCAAGGCACCCGACAACTTCAAGAACGACCCCGATGTGAAGCAGTTCTACCAGCACTTCCAGGAGACCTTGCAGCGCAACAACGGCACGATGGAGGACGTGCCAGCCGTGCCCATGAGCGAAAGCGATGCCAACGTGGCTCCGATCACGCCCAACCAGATGGCGAGCGACTCCATATCTTATTAGACTTCCATTCCCCCTATACCTATATATATAGACACAGAGAATCATGAGCACGCTGATCAAAAACGGCACCCTCGTCAATGAGGGCGTGTCGATACAAGGCACCATCACCATAGGCGACGACGGACGCATTGCCTCCATCGGGACGGAAGCCCCTTTGGCGGAGGACCGCTACGACCACGTCATCGACGCGGCAGGATGCTATGTGCTGCCGGGCGTCATCGACGAGCATGTCCACTTCCGTGAGCCGGGCATGACGGACAAGGCGACGATACGCAGCGAGAGCCGTGCAGCAGCCTACGGCGGCGTGACCTCCTATATGGAAATGCCCAACACCGTGCCTACCACCACGACGGAAACGGCATGGGAGGACAAACGGCAGCGGGGAAGGAAAGACAGCGCCGTCAACTACGCCTTCTATCTCGGCGCAACCAACAACAACGCCGAGACGCTCCGTCAGGCCGACTGGCAGCATACGCCCGCCATCAAACTCTTCATGGGATCATCGACGGGCAACATGCTCGTGGACCGTGGCGAGGCACTGAAAGAGGTGTTCCAGTTGGCTGCCCAGCTCGACATTCCCGTCGTGAGCCACTGCGAGGACGCCACACTCATCAGCGAGAACATGCGACTGGCCAAGGAGCGCTATGGCGAGGATCCTGCCGTGGAGCACCATCCCGAGATCAGAAGCGAGGAGGCCTGTGTTCGGTCCACCGCCCTGGCCCTCCAGTTGGCCACCGAGGCAGGAGCAAGACTCCACGTGGCCCATATCTCCACCGCCCGCGAACTGGAGATGATCGCCGCCCATGGCGACGCCAACATCACCGCCGAGGCCGTGACGGCACACTTGCTCTTCACGGACAAGGACTACCAGCGACTGGGCACCCGCATCAAATGCAACCCTGCCGTCAAGACTGCCCACGACCAAGAGACCTTGATCGAAGGACTGACCGACGGACGCATCCTCACCATCGCCACAGACCACGCCCCTCACCTACCCTCGCAGAAAGAAGGAGGCTGCGCACGGGCCGCTTCGGGAATGCCCATGGTGCAGTTTAGCCTCGTCGCCATGCTGGGCCTGGTCGATGCGGGACGGATTACGATCGAGCAACTGGTGGCGCTCATGGCCCACCATCCAGCCCAATACTTCCACGTCAGAGAGCGCGGTTTTCTGCGCCCTGGCTACCATGCCGACATCGCCATCGTGCGCCCCGACAGTCCGTGGACGCTGACGAAGGCAGAGATACAAAGTCCGTGTGGATGGAGCCCCTTGGAGGGAAAGACCTTCCGCTGGCGCGTGGAGCAGACCCTCTGCAACGGCCACCTCGTCTATGACCACGGCACCTTCGACGAGGGCTACCGTGGCGAGGAACTGGAGTTTGACCGTACAAAATAGCGTTTGACAGATCAAGATAACATCTGACCATTCAAGATAGAAGCACTCAGAGCCCGTGATAGCAAGAATCGTCATCCCCCTCCTGTTGGTCATCGTCCTCTCCGACCTCTATATCGACGTCCACTATTTCCGCCGCCGATATAGTCTGCCGTGGTGGCTGCGACTATTGTGGTGGGTGCCTTGCATCGCACTCTCGACCTATACCATCACCCTCGCGTCGCTCCCGAGTTTTGCTCCCTCCGACCTTGCCTGGCTCAACACCTATTTGCTCCTGCTGGGCCTCTTCGTCGGTCCGAAGGCCATCTTTGCCCTGTGCTCCTTCCTCGGGTCGTGTCTGATGCGGCTGACGGGCTGGCCGCGCATCAACCTGGGCCACTACATCGGCATCCTGCTGGGCTGTGGCGGCGTGCTGGCCTATATCTATGGTCTGACCGTCGGCGTGAGACAGGTGAAGGTAAACCACCTCACGCTGCAGTTTGACGACCTCCCCGCAGCCTTCGACGGCTACAAGATCCTCCATATCTCCGACCTCCACCTCGGCACCTTCTACGGCTGGCGACAGAAGATTCTCCAAGCGGAGATGGACTCCATCGCCCGGCAGCACGCCGACCTGATGGTCTTCACGGGCGACGTGCAGAATATCCGTCCCCAGGAGATCTTTCCCCACACCGACCTGCTGCGCAGTACGACTCAGGGCATGGTCTCCGTGCTCGGCAACCACGACTATGCGAGCTACGCCAAAGACACTCACGAGGCTCAGGACCGCCTGCTGCGCCTGCTCGTAGAGACAGAGCAAAACGCCCTGGGATGGCGGTTGCTGCGCAATGACCATCTCGTCATCAGACGCGGGGGCGACTCCCTCGTCGTGGCAGGCACGGAGAACGACGGCGAGCCACCCTTCCCCAACCTTGCCGACACGAGGAAGTCCCTTGAGGGCGTGCGGCCAGGGGCATTTGTGGTGATGCTGCAACACGACCCCTCGGCCTGGCGACGAGATATACTGCCCAAGACCACGGCCCAACTGACGCTGAGCGGACACACCCACGGCGGACAAATGCAGTTCTTCGGACACCGGCCGACCCAATGGCGAGGCCGTCCCGACAAGGGACTCTACGAGCATCAGGGACGCTACCTCTACGTCAACACCGGACTGGGAGGGCTGGTGCCGTTCCGGCTGAACATGCCCAACGAGATCACCGTCATCACGCTCAGGACGAAGCACCGTCCGGCAGACCCGGTCGCCAAGGCCAACTGACAAGAACATCCGAATCGATAATAACTCAATATTTTTTAAAACACACACACAACATGAAACTCATTTACAGGATTTATCAACTCTTCGTGGTCCTGCCCTTCCTCATCTTCTGTTCCATTGCCTGTGCGCTGGTGACGACGATCGGATGCACGCTGGGCGACGGACACTACTGGGGCTACTACCCCGGCAAATGGTGGGCAAGGTTCATCATCTGGGTCAGCCTGCTCCCCATCAAAGTGGAAGGACGGGAACATCTGCGCAAGGACCAGAGCTACGTCTTTGTCAGCAACCACCAGGGATCGTTTGACATCTTCATCATCTACGGCTTCCTGGGCCGCAACTTCAAGTGGATGATGAAACAGGGACTGCGCAAGATACCCTTCGTGGGCAAGGCTTGCGAGGCAGCCCACCACATCTACGTCGATAAGCGCGGCCCGAGCAAGATCCGCCAGACCTACGACCAGGCACGCGAGGTGCTCCAGGAGGGCATGTCGCTGGTGGTGTTTCCCGAGGGAGCACGAACCTTCACTGGCCACATGGGCGTGTTCAGAAGAGGTGCGTTCATGCTGGCCGACGAACTCCAGTTGCCAGTCTGCCCGCTGACGATCAATGGCGCCTTCGACGTGATGCCCCGCATGCGCGACTGGCGCTGGCTGACGTGGCACCGGCTGAGCCTCACCATCCACGAGCCCATCTACCCCACCACGCAGGGACCGGAGAATGTCAAGACCACGATGGACGAAGCGTATAAGCGCGTGATGTCGGGACTGGTCAAGGAATACCAAGGATTTGTGGAGAACCCCGATCAGTAAGGAAATTGTGGGACTCCGACCAGCAAGAACAAGGAGAAACCCGCGGGGGTTAAACTTTTTTATCCTCATCCTTGCGCCCTTTCAAGTAAAAAGCATTATCTTTGCAAACAATATCAATCCAACCTATTATGGAGAAGAGCGACAGCATCATCATCATCCCGACGTACAACGAGAAGGAGAACATAGAGAAGATCATACGAGCCATCTTCGGCCTGGAGAAATACTTTCACATCCTGGTCATCGACGATGGCAGTCCCGACGGTACGGCCGCCATTGTCCACCACCTGATGGAGGACGAGTTCAAAGGCCGCCTCTTCATCGTGGAACGAAGCGGAAAACTGGGACTTGGCACGGCCTATATCGCCGGATTCAAGTGGGCTTTGGAGCGCGACTACGGCTACATCTTCGAGATGGACGCCGACTTCAGCCACGATCCAAACGACCTGCCACGCCTCTATGCCGCCTGCCATGACGAGGGCTACGACCTCAGCGTGGGCAGCCGCTACGTCAGCGGTGTGAACGTCGTCAACTGGCCGATGGGACGCGTGCTGATGAGCTATTTCGCCTCATGCTACGTCCGTCTGGTGACGGGTGTCAACATCCACGACACCACGGCAGGATTCGTCTGCTACACTCGGCGCGTGCTGGAGACCATTCCCCTCGACGAGGTGAGATTCAAGGGCTACGCCTTCCAGATCGAGATGAAGTACACTGCCTACAAGATTGGCTTCAAACTCAAGGAGGTGTCCGTCGTCTTCACCAACCGCCGCGAGGGCACGAGCAAGATGAGCGGAGGTATCTTCTCCGAAGCGCTCTTCGGCGTCGTCCGCCTGCGTCTGGATGGCTTCTTCCGCCGCTATCCAAAGATCAAGGCATAAGAAGATAAAGGCTTAGGGGGAGCGCCAAAACGCCGGACACCGCCAGGGTGGCTTGCCGATGACAGAAGAGCGACCTTGGACCTGCGATCATACGGTCCCAACAAAGCATACGGCCAAATAACGCATACGGTTCAACAACGTATTACGACTCAACAACGTATTACGGCTCAACAACGTATACGACCCAAACAACGCGTACAAATACGAACTGCGTCTAAAAGCGAGTTTCACCCACAAGGGATTCTCCTGGCGCTTCGTCCTTGTAGGAGTTGTTTGGGTTGTCCGTTTTAGGTGATTCGTTTTGATTTGCTCCCGATCCCGCCAGGGCAAGACGACGACTTGGGCCGACTGGGCCGAAAGCCTCACTTTGCATAGCGTGTGCAAAAACTGTGCAACAAAGCCATGACAAAGGCAAAAAAGATGCGCAAATAGTTGGTTCATTGGCGAGTTTATCGTACCTTTGCAGCAACTTCGCGGCCCATCCATAGCCTCGCCCCCTTGTCGGGACGATGGAGAAAGGGCTTGGCGAGGCTTCATTTTTAGATTGTTTTCATGGAACAAGAGAGATTATTCCCCAACTATATCTTTGAGACCAGTTGGGAGGTCTGCAATAAGGTGGGCGGCATCTACACCGTGCTTTCCACCCGGGCGAGGACGCTCCAAGACCGGATCCACGACCAGTTGATTTTCATCGGGCCAGACTGCTGGCAGGACCGCCCGTGCCCCTACTTCGAGGAGGAGAGCCTCTTCCCCGAATGGGAGGACGTGGCCCGCTGCGAGGGTCTGCACGTGCGCGTAGGACGCTGGACGATCCCGAGCCGTCCCGTAGCCATCCTGGTCGATTGGCGCCCGCTTTTCGACGAGAAAGACGCCTTCTACGGTCGCCTCTGGCAGCAGTTTGGCGTGGACAGCCTCCACGCCTTTGGCGACTACGACGACTCCGTCCTCTTCGGTTGGGCCGCCGCCAAGGTGGTGGAGAGTTTCTACCGCCACTACCGTCTGGACGACCAGCGTGTCGTGCTCCACGCCAACGAGTGGCAGACGGCCTCCGCCGCCCTGGTGATCCAGAAGCTCGTGCCCCAGGTAGCCACGATCTTCACGACCCACGCCACCTGCATCGGACGCAGCATTGCGGGCAACAACAAGCCGCTCTACGACTATCTGTGGGCCTACAACGGCGACCAGATGGCACAGGAGCTCAACATGGAGAGCAAACACTCGATCGAGAAGCAAGCAGCCCACCACGTGGACTGCTTCACGACCGTGAGCGAGATCACGGCCCGCGAGTGTGCCGAGCTGCTCGACAAGCCCGTCGATGTAGTGCTCCCCAATGGTTTCGACAACAGTTTCGTGGCCGTCGGACCGCAGTTCACGCGCAAGCGCAAGGCGGCCCGCAAGCGGCTGCTGGCCATAGCCAACGCCCTGCTGGGCACACAGATCGGCGACGAGGCACTGATCGTCTCCACCTCAGGACGCTACGAGTTTCGCAACAAGGGCCTCGACGTCTTCATCGAGGCGATGAACCGCCTCAGATGCGACACCGACCTCCAGCGCCCCATCGTCGCCTTCATCGCCGTGCCAGGCTGGGTGAGTGGGCCGCGGGCCGACCTCCAGGAGCGGCTGCAGCAGCGCAAGAGCTATGACACGCCGCTGGAGAGTCCCATGCTCACCCACTGGCTGGGCGACATGGACCACGACCAGGTGGTCGGCATGATGCGCCACCTCGACATGGCCAACCGCCAGGAGGACAACGTGAAACTCATCTTCATGCCCTGCTACCTCACGGGTGACGACGGCATCGTCGATCTCAGCTACTACGACACCGTACTGGGCTATGACCTCTGCGTCTTCCCCTCCTACTACGAGCCGTGGGGCTACACCCCGCTGGAGTCGGTGGCCTTCTCCATCCCGACGGTCACCACGACGCTGGCCGGGTTCGGCATCTGGGTCGACAAGCAGCGCGAGCACGCCGGCGTGGAGGTCATCCGCCGCGACGACTACAACGACAAGGAGGTCGAGGAGAAGATCGCCGACTCGCTGCTGCGCTTCA
>OHHT01000166.1_pt1 | contig 28996 bp, 29 predicted proteins | sample 1568061 | NCBI WGS metagenome assembly OHHT01 (sample SAMEA3879550, study PRJEB24766) | human gut metagenome | biome: human-associated habitat; feature: feces | place: USA | collected 1985/1987 | reverse complement strand
GATAGCACCGGCGCAAAGGAAGAGGAGCCCCTTGAACATTGCATGAGTGAAGAGGTGGAACATCGAGGCCATGTAGCCGAGTCCGTGATGTCCGACTTCATCGATCTGTGCGACACCCAGCGACACCATCATGAATGCGATCTGAGATATGGTGGAAAATGCCAGCACTCGCTTGATGTCGATCTGCGTGCATGCCACAATTGCGGCATATAGCGCTGTGATGGCGCCGACCCATGTCACGATCTCGAGGGCGGCGCCTCCGTGCATGCTGTTGACGATGAAGAGCGGGAAGAGACGTGCCACGAGGTAAACGCCGGCCACAACCATTGTTGCAGCATGGATGAGGGCCGAAACAGGCGTCGGGCCTTCCATTGCGTCGGGGAGCCAGATGTGGAGAGGCATCATGGCCGATTTGCCCATACCGCCGATGAAGATGAGCACGAGAGCCCATGTCATCACCGAGCATCCCATGAAGCCGGCAGCGGCTTTGCTCTGGAAGATGTTGAACACGCCCTGAGCAGTGCCTTCGTTAACGGCAAACAGGTTGGTCGCATCGCCGACAGGCGCAGAGGTCAGATCGGTGAAGTTGAATGTGCCGGTGTAGTACGACAGGATGAGGATGCCGATGAGGAAACCGAGGTCGGCGAAACGTGTGACGATAAATGCTTTCTTGGATGCTGACACTGCCGAAGGCTTGGTGTAGTAGAAGCCGATGAGCAGATAGGAGGAGGCGCCCACAAGTTCCCAGAAGATATACATCTGGAAGATGTTGGTAGCGACAACGAGGCCAAGCATCGAGAAGCTGAACAGCGACAGGAAAGCGTAGAAACGCTGGAAACCGGTTTCCCATACGCCGTGATGGTCGCGCATGTAGCCGTTGCTGTAGAGGTGGACCATGAATGATATTGTGGTGATGACCACAAGCATCATTGCCGAGATCGGATCGAGGAGGAATCCGAGGCGGATTACGAGGTTATCGGTAAACTGAAGCCAGTCGACGTTGAACACAAGATATTGGAGACGCTGATGAGTATCGGCATCAACGAAATCGGGTGAACCGGAGAAGAAATAAGTGAACGCGGTGGAATAGGCGAGAATCAGCGTCACGCCCATGCCAGCGGTGCCTAAAATACCGGCCCATTTATGGCTGATCCACTTCCCGCAAATACCCAGGAAGAGGAACATAAAGAGCGGTATGGCAAGAATTAAAACGGGAATAGTTGGTTCCATAATGCCTTAATGTTTCATTTTGGTTAGTTCGGCCGGATTGATATTCTTGGCGGCACGGAACACATTGATGATTATGGCGATGGCCAAAGCTGTTTCAGCTGCAGCAAGCGCAATGGCGAAGAGCGTGAAGAACATGCCTTCCATCTGGCCGGGAAACAGATAACGGTTGAACACCACAAAGTTGATATCGACGGCATTGAGCATAAGCTCGAGCGATATCAGCATTGCGATCATATTCTTACGGGTGATGAAACCGTAGACACCGCAGCAGAACATTATCAGCGACGGTATGAGATAGTAAATCATTGTCAGTTCCATACTCTTACGTTATCTTTTGCGGGCGACAACGACGCCGCCGATTATACATGCCAGCAACAGAACACTGATAGCTTCAAACGGGAGAAGATACTGGTATTCTCCGGTTCCCATCAAAGCTTTACCGATTTCTTTGACTGTCGGGTTTTCCATTTCAGGCAGTGTAGCCATAGCCTGACCGCAGCGGTAGAGCAGAGCGAATCCGGTCACCGCGAGGGTGAGGATAGCCGCTGCCAGACCGAGCACTCGCTGTTTCGACACGAGGGGCTCACTGTTGTGTCCGGGATGGGATGTGAGCAGAATCGAGAACACGAACAGCACCACGATGCCGCCGGCATACACAGCTATCTGCACGGCGCCCAGGAACTCGTAGTCGAGCTTAAAATAGAGGGCGGCTGTAGCAAACAGCGTGAAGAGCAGGAATGTGGCCGAGCGCAGGATTTTGCGGGTTGTGACAGTCAGTACCGAGAACAAGACAATCGACAAGGCGATTATCAGATACATAATGATACTTCCTACTGATTCCATATGGTTGATTAGTTATTATTTTCGGATTTGGGAGCGGCGGGGGCTGCATCGGTTTTGTCGTCCGAAGCGGCTTCGGCGGCTTTCTGTGCCTCTGCGGCCTTTTTGGCAGCCATTGCGGCTTTTGCAGCGGCTATTTTAGCTTCTCTTTCGGCCTGAATTTTTGCGAGCTGCTCGGGAGTGGGAGCGGGCTCTTCTTTTTCAGGGAGATAGTTGAGCTTTTTGACGAGTTTGTCGCGTGTGAAGACAGCCTGTTCGAAATCGTTGGAAAATTCAAGCGCTCCTTGCGGACAAGATGTGACACAAAGCTGACAGAACGTGCAGCTGCCAAGATCGTACTGATACTTGTCGAGCTTGCGTTTTTTCTTGCCGTCGGCGGTATCGACCATCTTAGTTGTGAGAGTGATGGTGCCGTTGGGGCAATTGCGTTCGCAGATACCGCAGGCGATGCACTTGTGGTTTCCGTCGGCGTCGTACTTCAGCTGAAGGATGGCGCGGAAACGTTCGGGCACCTTTACGGTTTCGCGGTCTTCGGGATATTTTTCGGTGATCTTAGGGGTGACAAATTCTTTACCGGTCACCTGCATGCCTTTTATAAGGCTCATGATGCCCGACCCTAAGGATGAAAAATAGTCTTTAACACTACCCATAGATTATTCAATTATATTGTATTATGATTTTTCAATTATCGGTTTTGATGAGAGATCTGTCTATCGTATCTGTCCTCCGAGGATGTCGAGAAGTTCAGTGGTGATGCTTTGCTGGCGTAGCTTATTGTATTCGAGCTGCAACTGGTCGAGGAGTTTCTTGGCGTTGTCGTTGGCGCTTTGCATTGCCATGACGCGAGCGGCCTGCTCGGATGCGCGGTTCTCGGTGAAGATATCCTGCATGACAGCCATGAGGAACATCGGGAGCACGGAGCGGAAGATAGTCGTGGCATCGGGCTCGAAGATGTAGGGGCGGCACTGTTCGTCAACGCCGTTGGCGCTGAATGTCGACTGGACTACGGGGAGCAGCTGCTCGACCGAGGGGCGCTGGCGGCTGACGCTTTTAAATTGCATGTAGAGCACGTCGACCTTGTCGGTGCCCCCCGAGAGGAAGTCTTGCTGGAGGCGTTCCATGAAGATTCGCACGCCGTCGCCTGTCGTTTTCGAGTCGACGCCCTCGATGCTTGTCATCGAGATGTTTCCACCGGCAAGTTTGCCTACGGCTTTAGTGATCTTTGCGCCAACGGGATAGACGGTGATCTTCACATCCGGGCCGAACTTCTCGCGGTAGTCGCCGAGCTGATGCAGCAGGATTTTGAATATGTTGACATTATAGGCACCGCAAAGACCGTCGTCGGAACCAAACACGACAATCGAAACGTGTTTCACCTCGCGGGCTTCGAGCAACGGTGAGGTGAATTCGGCGTCGGCACTGAGCAGATTGCCAATGATGTTTTCGATCTGGTTGCGGAACGGCAAAAGACGTTTCAATGACTGCTCGGCCTTGTGCATCTTGGCCGAGGAGATCATCTTCATGGCTCCGGTGATCTTCTCTGAAGAAGCGACGGAACCGATACGTCCTTTAAGTTCTCTAAGTGTTGCCATTTACGATGGTTGATTATTGTTTGTATTTGCCGGCGATGTCGTTGGCGGCAGCTGTGAGCTTTTCGATGACATCATCGGTCAGCTGGCCTGATTTGATCGCATCAAGCACATCTTTCTGATGTTTGGCACGGAGAAGCTGCAGCAGGAGTTCTTCAAATTCGGCAACTTTATCGAGGGGCACATTTTCAAGCAGTCCTTTGGTGCCGCAGAAAATGACGGCGACTTCTTCCTCGACAGCCATAGGATGATACTGCGGCTGGATGAGGAGGCGTTCGTTTTTGCGGCCTTTGTCGATGACGCGTGCGGTCACGGGGTCAATATCGCCGCCGAACTTTGTGAATGATTCAAGTTCGCGGAACTGAGCCTGATCGATTTTCAGAGTGCCCGCCACCTTTTTCATAGATTTGATCTGCGCATTACCGCCGACACGAGACACGGAGATGCCCACGTTGATGGCGGGACGGATGCCGCGGTTGAACAGTGCGGTTTCGAGGAAGATCTGGCCATCGGTGATGGAGATGACGTTGGTGGGGATGTAAGCGGATACGTCGCCTGCCTGTGTTTCGATGATGGGGAGTGCCGTGAGCGATCCGCCGCCTTTCACGAGGGGTTTGAGAGGTTCGGGGAGGTCGTTCATTTTAGAGGCCACTTCCTGATTGTCAATGATTTTAGCGGCGCGTTCGAGCAGGCGCGAATGCAGGTAAAAGATATCGCCGGGGTAAGCTTCACGACCGGAGGGGCGTTTGAGGATAAGCGAAATCTCACGATAGGCCACGGCCTGTTTTGAGAGATCGTCGTAGACGATCAGGGCATCTCGGCCGGTGTCGCGGAAATATTCACCGATGGCAACGCCGGCGAAGGGAGCATAGTAGCGCATCGAGGCCGAGTCGGAAGCGGTGGCGGCCACAACGACGGTATAGTCGAGAGCGCCGTTTTTGCGGAGCGTTTCGACAGTTGCAGCGACGGAAGATGCTTTCTGACCGATGGCCACATATATACAATAGACGGGCTTGCCGGCTTCGTAGTTGGAGCGCTGATTGATGATGGTGTCGATGGCGATGGCCGTTTTGCCGATCTGGCGGTCGCCGATGATAAGCTCGCGCTGACCGCGGCCGATGGGCACCATCGAGTCGACGGCTTTGATACCGGTCTGCAGCGGCTGCTTAACGGGCTGACGGAACACGACGCCCGGGGCTTTGCGTTCGAGCGGCAGACGCATGAGATTGCCTGAGATGGGACCGCGGCCGTCGATAGGTTCGCCAAGCACATTGATGACACGCCCAAGCAATCCTTCGCCCACAGGGATCGAAGCGATTTCACCGGTGCGTTTCACCGACATGTTTTCAGTCACTTTGTCGACATTGTTGAGCAAAATGACACCAACGTTGCTCTCCTCAAGGTTAAGAGCCACACCTTTCACTCCGTTTTCAAACTCGACAAGCTCGTTGGCACAAACATTGTCGAGACCGTAAACGTGAGCAACGCCGTCGCCAACTTCGAGCACTGTGCCGGTTTCTTCAAAAGATACTTTTGAGTTGACGCTTTCGAGCTGCTGTTTTAATATTTCTGAAATCTCGCTGGGATTAATCATCAGTGTAGAATAGATTTAACTAATAAGATTCAACCGCAATTTTTTTAATTCATTACTGATCGACGCATCGATCCGTTCATTGCCAACGCTGACCGTGAAACCTCCGATAAGGGAGGGGTCGACCGCCGAGACACATTCCATCGTACCGCCGTCGAGATGCCGGGCTATGAGATCGCGAAGACGCGTCTCCTCGGCATCCGACATGGGAGCTGCACTTGTTATCTTCACCTCATAGATTTTGTTTTCTTTACGGTAGAGATCTATGTAGGCCAGCGCAATGCCGCGGGCAAGGCCAAGGCGATGATTTTGCGACAGCAGTTTCAGGAAATCGTTGAAGACGGTGTCGGAAGGCTTAACACCGGAAGCGGTGACAAGCAGGGCGGTCTTGTCGGCATCACTGAAAAAGGGATTGCCGAGGACTTCCTGAAGCGACGGCTGTTTGGCGAAGCTGTCGCTGAGAGTCTTCATCACATTATAGAGCACCTTGTCGTCGCCCTTCTCGCGCCCGAACAAATAGAGCGCTTTGGCATATCGTGACGGGATCAGTCCTTCGTTCATTGCGTGTTGACGTTAATTTTGTTTTTCCATTTCGTCGAGAAGCGTGTTGACAAGATTTGTCTGCGCTTTTTCATCGGAGAGCTGGTTGCGGACGACTTTCGAAGCGATGTCGAGAGCAAAAGAGCTCACTTCGTTACGGAACTGCAATTCAGCTTCCTTGCGTTCCTGTTCGATGGACACTTTTGCGGCATCCATCACTTTTTGCGCCTCGACCTGAGCGGCAGCCCGAGCCTCGTCGATAATCTGTGTCTTCATGCGGTCGGCCTCTCGAAGCATGTCGGCTTGCTGAGCACGGGCATCGGCAAGATACTTGTCGCTCTGCTCTTTGGCATGCTCAAGCTGCTCCTTGGCATTCTGCGCATATTCCACACCTTTATCTATGAGGTCGGCTCTACTGTCGATCTGTTTGACGATCATCGGCCAGCCCCACTTGTAGAGCACAAGCAGGAGTATGGCGACGGCCACAAACATCCAAAATATCAAGCCGAAGTCAGGCGTGAACAATTCCATATCGTATAATGCTTACGATTAAAGGAACAACGAAAGAACACAAACTATAACGGCGAAAAGAGCCACACCTTCGACGAGGGCTGCGATCACGATCATGTTGCTTCGGATATCGCCTGCCGATTCGGGCTGACGGGCAATAGCTTCCATGGCGGCTGCACCGATTTTGCCGATACCCAGACCGGCACCGATTGCTGCGATTGCTGCACCGAGGCATGCGCCTAAACCAAGAGTTCCATTAATTGCTGCTAAAATCATTGCTAACATAATTCTTAATTTTTAAGTGTTTATTTTTTTATTTGTTTATTTTTCTGCTTTTGCTGTCAGTTCGGCAACTGTCTCCACATGAGCTTCTTTGTGGGCATCTTTGTGCTTTTCCTCATGTCCGCGGTCCTGTCCGAAGAAAATGAACAGCGTGGAGAGCATCGTGAACACGTAGGCCTGGATGAAGCTCACCAGCACATCGATGAGAAGCATGAAGAGTGAGAAGAGCACCGAAACCACTGTCGTAGCGCCGGTGACCGCCGGGCCCATCACAGCGAAGATGAAGATGAGGAGCGTGAGCACAATCACAATCATGTGACCGCCAAGCATGTTGGCAAACAGACGGACGGTAAGGGCCGCCGGCTTTGTGAAGACGCCGAAAAGCTCGATCATCGGCATGATGGGAATAGGGAATTTCAGCCACAGGGGCACATCGGGCCAGAAGATTTCCTTCCAGTAATGTTTCGTACCGAAGATGTTTGTGGCCAAGAACGTAAAGAGCGACAACACGAGAGTCACGGCGATGTTGCCTGTGACATTGGCGCCGCCGGGGAACACTACTATCAGTCCGAGAAGATTCAGATAGAGTATGAGGAAGAACACGGTGAGCAGATAAGGAGCGAACTTCATGGAGCGGTCGCCGAGCGTGGGGCGGATGACACCTTTATATATAAACTCGATGAGAGCCTCAAGGGCGCCCGTCAGACGGCGGGGAGCTTTATAGCCCTGCGTGCGGTGCCATTTGCGCACGGCTGCTACCGTCCAGATCACAAGAAGCGCGGCAATGAAGAGCGCACACACATTTTTCGTGATCGAGATGTCCCACGGACGATATTCGCTTCCGTCGGGCATAATCTGCACGACCTTGCCCTTGTAGTCGCTGTCTTTACCTGCGATCTTAAACAGGGCATCACCGTCGCGATACACCTGACCATGGTCGATTCTCGACGACATAAAGCAATGGAAGCCGTCTTTGCCAAAGAGAATCACAGGCAGCGGAATGCGCTTGTGATGATTGAACGGCAATTCCCATCCGTAGGCGTCGCCGAGGTGCTCAAAAATGACCTCCTTCGGATTGATCTTCTTCTGATCGCTGTCATCGGTATGCGCCTCCGCAGCCAGCGCCGAAGCCGGTGCCAGCATTGCGATCAGAAGCATGGTCAATATGACGAATTGTTTTTTAATCATATTCAATAGATGCATACCGAAACAACATTATTATCGACATCGACAATTCCGCCGCCAATCTCCACCGAGTTTTCAACTCCGTCTTCTTTATAAGTCACGAGTCCGGGGGTGAGAGTGGAGATAAGAGAGGCGTGGTTATGCAGCACAGTGAACGAGCCCATTGTGCCGGGCAAAGTCACCGAGCTGACTTCTCCCTGAAAGAGGATGTCTTCCGCCGATATGATTTTTAATGTCATCTGTGATCAGTTAATTGATATGTTTTGATATTAACCCTGGACTTCGGCAAGCATCTTCTTGCCTTTGGCAATCGCTTCGTCGATAGTGCCGACATTGAGGAATGCCTGTTCGGGGTATTCGTCCATCTCACCGCTGAGGATCATCTTGAAACCGCGGATCGTTTCGGAAAGAGGCACCATCACGCCGGGAAGACCGGTGAACTGTTCGGCAACGAAGAAGGGCTGCGAGAGGAAACGCTGAGCGCGGCGTGCGCGCGAAACCACGAGTTTGTCTTCGTCGGAAAGTTCATCGACACCGAGGATGGCAATAATGTCCTGCAGCTCATTGTATTTCTGCAGAAGCTGTTTGACAGCCTGAGCCGTATTGTAATGGTCCTCACCGATAATGTTGGGGTCGAGGATACGCGATGTCGATTCCAGCGGGTCGACGGCCGGATAGATACCGAGCTCGGCAATCTTACGGCTGAGCACCGTGGTGGCGTCGAGGAAGCTGAAGGTGGTGGCAGGAGCGGGGTCGGTCAAGTCGTCGGCCGGCACATAGATGGCCTGAACCGAAGTGATCGAACCGTTTTTGGTCGAGGTGATTCGTTCCTGGAGCATACCCATTTCAGAGGCGAGCGTAGGCTGATAACCCACGGCCGAAGGCATACGGCCAAGAAGTGCCGAAACCTCACTACCGGCCTGAGTGAAACGGAAGATATTGTCGATGAACAGAAGGATCTCCTTACCGCCGCCGTCCTGATCGCGGAACTGTTCGGCTACGGTCAGACCCGAAAGAGCCACGCGCAGACGTGCGCCCGGCGGTTCGTTCATCTGACCGAAAACGAGTGTGGCCTGTGATTCCTTGACCTGATTCATGTCGACGTCGGAAAGGTTCCATTCGCCTTTTTCCATTCCTTCGCGGAACTTTTCGCCATATTTCATAACGCCGCTCTCGATCATCTCACGGAGAAGGTCGTTGCCTTCACGGGTACGTTCGCCGACACCGGTGAACACTGAGAAACCATTATGACCTTTGGCAATGTTGTTGATAAGCTCCATGATGAGCACCGTCTTTCCAACACCGGCGCCGCCGAACAGACCGATCTTGCCGCCTTTGCTGTAAGGCTCGAGGAGGTCGATCACCTTGATGCCGGTATAAAGGATTTCCGTGCCAATGGTGAGTTCGTCGAAAGCGGGAGCGGGCTGATGGATAGGACGGAGGTCCTTGCGGTCGAGAGCCGGAAGGCGGTCAATAGCCTCGCCTATAACGTTCAGCAGGCGTCCTTTCACCTGCGAACCGGTAGGGACGGCGATCGGGCGGTCGAGGTTGTCGACACGCAGGCCGCGCTGCAGGCCGTCGGTACTTTCCATGGCCACACAACGCACAGTGTCCTCACCGATATGCTGTTCCACTTCGAGTATAAGTTCACTGCCGTCGGGACGAGCCACCTTCAGCGCCGTGAATATGGGAGGAAGGTCATTGCCTTCGCCTTCAAACGCCACGTCGACAACCGGGCCGATGACTTGAGCTATTTTTCCAAATTTATCACTCATGATATAGAAATTAGCGTATTGATATTCTTATTAGAGATATAAATCATAAACTACGATCAGCACCATCAATACGAGATTGACAAGATTGATCGGAAGGAGATACTTCCATTCAAGCGCAAGCATCTGGTCGATTCTCAGACGGGGGAATGTCCATTTAAACCAGATGATAATGAACGAGATGGTGAACGCTTTGAGCAGGAACCAAACGACAGCGGGGATGTAGTCCATGATTGCGTTGAATCCGTCCCAGCCGGGGAAATGCAGTGGCATCCAGCCGCCGAAGAACAGGAGTGTAGCCACGCCCGAAACCACGAAGAGGTTGAGGTATTCGGCAAGATAGAAGAAGCCGAAATGGATACCTGAATATTCCGTGTGATAACCTGCCGTAAGCTCGCTCTCGGCCTCGGGAAGGTCAAACGGGCCACGGTTGGTTTCGGCTGTACCGGCAATCAGATATATGATAAATGCTATGATTGCGGGGATATGTCCGGAGAAGATGTACCAGAGATGGCTCTGGTTTTCAACTATTTCAACAACGTTAAGGGTGCCGGCGAACACGGCCATCGTAAGCACCGACAGGCCGATTGAAAGTTCGTAGCTCACCATCTGGGAGCCTGAACGGAGAGCGCCGATCAATGTGAATTTGTTGTTACTCGACCAACCGGCGAGCAGGATGCCGAGAACGCCGATTGACGAAACAGCAATCAGGAAGAAGACGCCTATATTGAAATTGATAATCTGAAGGCCGTTGCCCCAGGGAAGCACTGCGAAAGCGAGCATCGAAGCCAGGATGACCAGATAGGGCGCAAGGGCAAACAGGAATTTATCGGTGTATTTCAGCGAAATAAGCTCTTTAATAAGAATCTTGAACATATCGGCGACACTCTGGAGCAAGCCCCAGGGGCCGACGCGGTTCGGGCCGAGACGGCACTGGAACCAAGCACAGACCTTGCGCTCGAAATATATGTAGAAGAGAGCCAGGACTGAATATAATGTCAACAGGACAAGGCCGATGAGCACACATTCCGTGACCACGGTGAGCCATTCGGGCATAAATGACCGCAAAAGGCTGTCGATCCAATTGGTCAGTACTGAAAAATCAAACATGTCTTATATAAATTACTATTATTATCTGTGTTAAATTCTTCTTGATTTATCGGTCCATGTCAGGAACAATATAGTCGAGCGAACCGCCGATGGTGATAAGGTCGGCAATTTTGTTTCCGCGTGTAAGATGATCAACAACGGCGGCAGCCGGCAGACAGGGAGGCACAATCTTGAGACGGTAGGGCTTGGTGCTGCCGTCGCTTTCGACGTAGACACCGAATGTGCCGCGGCAGCCTTCTACAGTGCGGAACCAATGGCCAACGGGGAGCTTGATCACCTTGGGCACTTTCACGCAATATTCTCCTTCGGGGATATTGTCAATGAGCTGCTCGATGATGCGGGCGCTCTGAACCATCTCGTCCATTCTCACTTTGAATCGGGCCATCGAGTCGCCTTCTGTGCGAACCACTTCTTCGAAATCGAGTTCGCCGTAAATGCTGTAGGGATCGGTTTTGCGCACGTCGCATGCCCAGCCGGAAGCGCGTCCCGAGGGACCGGTAACCGACCAGTTGATGGCATCTTCGCGAGTCATCACGCCGACGCCTTCCAGGCGGTTTTTGGCAATGACATTGCCAACGAACAGTTTGTCGTATTCCTTGATGTTTTTAGGCAGCACTGCAAGGAGGGCTTTCACATCCTCGACAAAATCGGGAGCGAGATCCTGCATGACACCGCCGATGCATTCGTAGTTGAACGTCATGCGGGCGCCGCAGGTCTTATCCATGATGTCGAGGATCTGTTCGCGCACACGCAGCGAATAGAAGAGCATCGTGGTGGCGCCGAGGTCCATGCAGTAGGTGCCGATGAAAAGGCAGTGAGAGGCGATGCGCGAGAGTTCGTCCATGAGCACTCGGATCACCTGAGCGCGGCGTGAGATCTCGATTCCGGCAGCCTGCTCGATGGTCATACACAGACAGTGGTGATAGGGATGAGCCGAGAAATAGTCGAGACGGTCCATGAAGTGGAGCGTCTGCGGATAGGTGAGTTTCTCGCATATCTTTTCGATGCCGCGGTGGATGTAGCCCATGTAGACATCGATCTTCTTAACCATCTCACCATCGACAGCGGTGCGGAAACGAAGCACACCGTGAGTGGCGGGGTGCTGCGGGCCGATATTGACCACGAAGTCATTCGGCTCGAATATCCTTACCTCTTTGGCTTCAACGGTGCCGTCGGAATTTTCGACATAAGTGGTGGTGAAGTCGCTCTGACGTTCGCTTTCGGTGGTGACAGGATTTGCTTCGGGGCTTTCGTCGTAATCCTTGCGCAGGGGATATCCGTTCCAGTCGATGCTGAGGAAGAGGCGGCGCATATCGGGATTGCCGATAAATATGATGCCGAAGAAATCGTAGACTTCGCGTTCGAAAATCGTGGCAATTTTCCAAAGGTCGGAAACGCTGTGAAGCATGGGCTTTTCGCGATCGGGAGCCACAACTTTGATAGAAATATGAGTGTTGTGGCTTGTGGAAGTCAGATAGTAGATGCAGCCGAATTTCTCAGGCCAGTCCATACCGACGATCGTCACCAAGAAATCGAATCCTAAAGCGTCGTTTTCCTTAAGTTCGCGGGCGAGGTCGTGCCACCGCTCGGCAGCGATTTCCACTTCGAGGATATCGCCTTCGACAAAACCGGCTTCGGGGAAAAGCTTGGCTATGGTTTCCTGTAGTTGTGCCATATATCTTATATTATACTATTTACACTTGTGATATTTAATCCTCGACACCTTCAATGGGGTGCTCTTTAAGAAACTCTTCCTGTTTTTGCTTGCGGTTTACGCCGCCGAAGAACTTCTCCACTTTCATCTTACGCGAGAGCTGCATGATGGCATAGATCATAGCCTCGGGGCGCGGAGGGCAACCGGGAAGATAAACGTCGACAGGGATAATTTTGTCAACGCCCATCACAACATGATAGGATTTCTTGAACGGTCCGCCCGACACTGCACACGAACCGCACGCAATCACATACTTAGGCTCGGCAAGCTGATCGTAAAGACGACGGAGCACGGGAGCCATACGGTTGACGATCGTACCGGCGACCATAATGAAGTCGGCCTGACGTGGCGACGATCTGGCCACTTCCCATCCGAAACGAGCCATATCATAACGTGCTGCGCCAAGCGAAACGAATTCAATGCCGCAGCAGCTGGTGGCGAACGTGAGAGGCCAGATGGAGTTTGAACGGCCCCAGTTGATCAGCTTATCAAAAGCACCGACAACGACATTGGCGCCCGAGGCCTGAAGCTCCGACACCAGTTTTTCTATATACTCATTGTCTTTCCATGCCTCGTAGGGCATACTTTTTGTTGTTACTTCCATTCAAGCGCTCCTTTCCGCCAGGCATAAACGAGACCCAGCACCAATATAGAAAAAAAGAAAGCGATCGAAATAAGGCCACCGGTGCCCAACTCTTTCACTTTCACAGCCCACGGGAACAAGAAAACACATTCCACGTCGAACATAAGGAATAAAATGGCAAACAGATAGTAACCTACCTTAAACTGCGCCATACTCTCACCGCGTGTGGGGATGCCGCATTCATAAGGCTCGCCCTTCTGGGCATTGAATGAGCGGGGCGAAATAAGCCCTGCGATCCACAACGCCAAAGCCACCAGCGCGATACCGGTCACTGCGGCCGTCACAGCCAGCGTGGAGGATAGAATCGTTAATGAAATCATATTATCAAAGAAATATATTTACACTAAACCGTTTGATCTTCGCCATCGCAAACTCCAATCAGACACACGGTTAACCGAAGCCCCGGTGAAAAAGGCCTGTGTGTTTTCGATGGCTACAGACTTTTATGGGTGCAAATATAATCAATTTTACTTAAAAACGCGAGCCTATCGCCCGCGTTTTTTCACACAATTTCAAAAACGATTTCAAAACCTCCACAAAAACCGTCAATGAGTCTGCGACCCGAATGTGGCTATCGATGCGTTGCCTTTGATTATCTCGCCTCCATACAGACCGACAGACTGTCGGCCGGGAAATCGTTTCTATTCTTTAGCCGAATGTTTCTTCAGTTCAGCAATAGCGGCCGCTTCTTCCCTTTTCCGGCTATCGGGAGGGGGTCAGAGGGATTGCTCGGAAAGATCGGGGGTGAGGAATGACGCGACATCATAGCTTTTGCCACCGGCTATCAGAGTCATGTCTATTTTCAGTTCTGTCCGCAAATCAGCGGTGGCCGTAAAGGATTTAACGGAGGGCACACCGTCGCATGTGGTTCCCGGCTGAAGGGTCAGAGTATATCCGTCGTCAGTGAGCCTGAGAGCCAGCCGGCTGATCGAGAAACTATATGACTCATTATCAAGCTTCAGACTCTCCACGTTGAGCGTGGCTGTCATATTTTTTGGATCGAGGTGCAATTCGTAGGTGGGCTTATAGTCTATGTACTGATGGCCGGACGAGACATTATCGATCCGGGTTGTACCATCGGCGAATATATTATAGGGATAGGCAGTCACCACATATTGTCCGTCGACAACAAAACGTGCGTAGATTCCACCGGTGCCGTTAGGGTTGAGATCGTTGGATTCGGTATAGACAATAGTGACGTCGGTAATGGTGGTCCCGCGGCTAACCGGATCGGTAGAAACAAGATTATCAACTTCAACCACACGCTCGATTTCGTGACTGTTTCTCGAGAATCGCATCGGGACATCGCTGAAGGTGAGGGTCAGCGGTGTATCCGACTCACGGACGCGCAGATTGCGGACGGTGATTTCGGCTGTGAGATTGTCGTCGTCAAACACCGCATAATATGAAGCGTCATCAAACACCTCGATTCCCGAACGGGCGCCTGTCATGGACACCACATTAAACGCATGTGAGTTGTCGGCTCTGACAATGTTGTCAAGAGGCTCCGAGCTCCGGCATCCGATGGCTGCAATCAGCAATAGTAATATGAGCGGTTGAAAGCGTTTCATATCTGTTCAACCACTGCGGAGGGCAAAAAGTTCTCCGGCCGAAAGAAAGCGCGGGCTTATTTCGAAGCGTCGAAATTCAGGCGCACAGTGATGCCGAAACGGCGGGGCTTGCCGCGCTGCAGGAAGCTGTTGCCGAGCGACGAGAAATAAAACGTGTTGAATTTCGTGCCAGTGATGTTTTCCATCCATGCCTCGACACTCAGCCAACTCCATTTTACAGTGACCGAAGCAGCCAGAAGCGCGTAAAGGGGCTGATCGACGCTGTTTGCCTCATTCCAGTAGACGCGGCCTATGCCCCGGCAATTGAGATTGTAGGACATCTCGATATCCGATCCGGCCGGATGAGTGTAAGATACCGACCCGAAGAGTGTGTTGACGGGAGCATACGGCACATATTTATTTTTATAGTCGACGCCGCCGTCGGTAAAGCGGAGGAACTTGGCGTTGGTGTGGCCGTAGGAGAAATTGAAAGCCCAGCGTTCGGTAGGATTATAGCGAATCTGCACCTCCGCGCCATAGCTGCGCGTTTTGCCGGCATTTGTGGTGATGCGGCCTGTGGTCGATTCGTCAGGGAACATCGTCAACTGCTGGTCGCGGCAATTGATATAGAAGAGAGCCAGGTCGGTCAGCACGCGGCCGTCGGCACATCCGATATGCGCGCCCACTTCATAGTTCCAGCTTTTTTCCGGCCGGTAGCTCACGATATTGTCCACATCGAGCGTGCCGGCACCGGAGGCACCACCTCCGGGCATGTTCTGCATCATGTCGCTCATCAGGCGTTGCTGAAGCACTTCGCTGAACATCTGCGTGTTGTATCCGCCCGACTTGTAGCCTTTGCCCACACTGGCATAAACCGTGGATTTTGTCGGCATCGGCAGGTCGTAGCTTACCGTAAGTTTCGGGACGAATTCGAGGAAGTGGTCATCGATCGAGCCATTCTCGTCGATATAGAGTCGTTTGGTCGTTGTCGGGATCATCGGCGGCATGCCCGGTTTCATCTGAAAGGTATAGGCCGTGTTGCACAAGCTGTTGAAGTTAAGGCGCGTCGACTCATAGTCGAGACGGAGACCGAGAGCGAGGTTCCACCGGCCGAGATCAAGTGTGCTCTGATGATATATCGCAAGACCCCAGTTGGGAATTTTGAAATTGCTGCCGAGAACTATTTGCGGGTCATCGAAGCTCAGGCTGATCGGGATGCGGTCGTTGTTGTTGATGCGGTCGGTGATCAGGCGCGCAATGCCGTCGTCCTTCAGCGTCACCGGCGCATGCATGGATGTGTGCTTATAGAATCCGAAGATACCGGCCATCCAGGAATAGCACCCGGCATCGCCGCGGGCCACGATATCCTCGGTGATCGACCATTCATGGCGTTTCTGCGTGAGCGTGAAATAGTTGAGCGGCAGGAAATCCTGATCGAGCGTCATGTTGTCGTCGAGATACTGCAGGCTCGTGATGCTCGACACCGTAAACGAAGGGCCGGTCCATTTCAGGGTAAGGCCATCGGTGAGGGCATTGCGGCGATAGAAGCATGTGTCATTATAGTTGATCATTCCGCTGCCTGCATATTCATAAGGGTAGCCGTTCTGACGCGAGAGATTGAATGACGCGACATTGTCAAGCGAGAGTGTCGACGTGGGGCGCCACTGGGTTTTCCATCGCAGAGTCATGCTTTTTTCAGTGTCTACTTTGCGGGCATTATAATGATTGCGGTAGAAGCCGTCGGAGAAAAAGAAGTTTCCGGAGAAACCCATGGCCAGCGACTCCGATGACTTGAAATAGTGCGACAGACCGAGCCTTACTTCGGGCCCGTTGGCAAAGGTGCCGGTCACGCGGCTTCCCTGATATTTCATGGGCTGAAGCGTGTAGATGTTGATCTGGCCGCCCATCGTGTTGCGTCCGTAAAGGGTGCTCTGCGGACCGCGGAGCACTTCGATGCGGTCGAGATCGAGCACTTCGAAATCGTAGGCGTCCTTATTCATCACAGGCACATTGTCGACGCTCAACCCGACGACAGGCTGCTCCATCCGGGCACCGATGCCGCGCACATAAATGCTCGAAGTCATTCGGCTGCCATAGTCCGGAATATAGAAGTTGGGAGCTATCTCGCTCATATTCTTAAGTGCTCTGATGTCCCAGCGTTCGGTCTGAAGAGCGTTGACAACAGTGACAGCACCGGGTTGCATGCTTAAATCAGATTTCTGTTTGATCGCGGTGACGGTGACATCATCAAGCCAGCGTGTCGTATCTGCAAGTGATTCATCCTCTGACGGCGAAGCTACTGCCGCACAAGCAGTTAAAGCCATAATGCCGGCCATTATTTTGCGTTTCATCTATCGGTCGGTTATTATTAATTTGCAAAAACGTCGCAAAGATAACGCTTTACGGCCATTGTTACAAACCGACGCTTATGATTATTTTAAACACTAATTAAATATGGCGTATGGCTTCATTTCGGAAATTTTTGTAAATTTGCGCCCAATATCGATAAAATCATTTCATCATGGCTCAACAGGACGAAGTATTCAAAAAAATAGTATCCCATGCCAAAGAGTATGGATTTGTGTTTCAGTCAAGCGAAATTTATGACGGACTTTCGGCCGTCTATGACTACGGCCAGAATGGCGTAGAGCTGAAGAACAACATCAAACGCTATTGGTGGGACGCAATGACACTGCTGCACGAAAACATCGTGGGCATTGACTCAGCGATTTTCATGCACCCCACCATCTGGAAAGCTTCGGGACATGTCGACGCATTCAATGATCCTCTTATCGACAACCGTGATTCGAAAAAACGCTATCGCGCCGACGTGCTCATCGAAGACGAGATTGCAAAAATGGACGACAAGATCGAGAAAGAAGTGGCCAAAGCGCGCAAACGTTTCGGCGACTCATTCGACGAAGTCCTCTTTCGCCAGACCAATCCCCGCGTGTCGGAATACCTCAATAAACGCAACGCTCTTCACGACCGTTTCGCCAAGGCGATGAACGACAACAACCTCGAAGAACTGCGTCAGATCATCATTGATCAGGAAATAGCGTGTCCGATTTCCGGCACACGCAACTGGACCGAAGTGCGTCAGTTCAACCTGATGTTCAAGACCGAGATGGGGTCTACCGCCGACGGCGCTATGACCGTGTATCTGCGTCCGGAGACGGCACAGGGCATTTTCGTCAACTATCTCAACGTGCAGAAGACGGGCCGCATGCGCATTCCCTTCGGCATAGCTCAGATAGGCAAGGCATTCCGCAATGAGATCGTAGCCCGCCAGTTCATTTTCCGCATGCGCGAATTCGAGCAGATGGAAATGCAGTTCTTCGTTCGTCCGGGCGAGGAGCTCAAATGGTTTGACCAGTGGAAACAATGGCGCCTGAAATGGCACAAAGCCCTTGGCCTCGGCGACGAGAAATACCGCTATCACGACCACGAAAAGCTGGCCCATTACGCCAACGCCGCCACCGACATCGAATTCCTGATGCCCTTCGGATTCAAGGAAGTGGAAGGCATCCACTCACGCACCAATTTCGACCTCTCACAGCATGAGAAATTCTCTGGCAAAAACATCAAATATTTCGACCCCGAGCTCAACGAAAGCTATGTGCCCTACGTGATTGAGACATCGATCGGAGTTGACCGCATGTTCCTTTCGGTGCTCTGTTCGTCCTACGAAGAACAGAAACTCGAAGGCGGCGACACTCGCGTGGTGCTCCACCTCCCCGCAGCTCTTGCGCCGGTGAAATGCGCTGTGATGCCTCTGGTGAAAAAAGACGGTCTGCCCGACAAGGCACACGCCATTGTCAACGACCTCAAATTTGATTTCGCCACACACTACGACGAAAAAGACTCCATCGGCAAACGCTATCGCCGCCAGGATGCCATCGGCACCCCCTACTGCATCACCGTCGACCATCAGACGCTCGAGGACAACACCGTCACCCTGCGCGAACGCGACTCCATGCAGCAAACGCGAGTAAGTGTCGATGAGCTCCACCGCCTCATCCACGACAAAGTGAGCATCACTTCCATCCTCCGGAAACTTGTCTGAGATCCATTTTTAGCAATCCTCTCACCTTACAGATATGAAGAATAACAAGACACTTATCATCATTGCCGCCATTGTAGGCATCCTGCTTTTATTAGCCATCCCGACCTGCTCGACCTACAACAGCATGGTCACCCTCAACGAAGATGCCGAACAAAGCTGGGGTGAAGTGCAAAATCAATATCAGCGCCGCTTCGACCTCATTCCCAACCTCGTGGCAACAGTGAAGGCCTATGCGAAGCACGAATCCGAAACCCTTCAGGGCGTTACCAACGCACGTGCAGGCATAACCCCCACCGACACCACGGCCCTTATGAATGCGGCCAACGAAGCGATGAACGCTCCCGACGCTAACGCTTACGCCAATGCTTTAAAGAAACTGACGGCCGAGATGTCAAAATTCAGCATCAACGTCAACGCAGTCCATGAAGCATATCCCGAGCTTAAAGCAAGCGAAAATTTCAGCCGCCTGCAGGATGAGCTTGCCGGCACTGAAAACCGCGTTGAGATGGCACGCAACAAGTACACCCAGACAGTAAAAGACTATAACATCAAAATCAAACGCTTCCCGGCAAATATCGTGGCCGGAATGTTCGGTTTCGAGCCCCGTCAGCAATACGAAGCCGAGCAGGCCGCACAAAAAGCGCCCAACGTTAACGACGCATTCAATCAATGAAAAAACTCTTCTATCTCATAGCGCTGGTGATCAGCGCATCAGCTATCGCCACATCTTGCGGCAGCGACGACAATTCATGGTCGGAATACTCGCAATGGCGCAACGCCAACAACCTCTGGTATCTCAGCATGAAGGACAGCGTCAACGCCAATGGCACTCCGTTCTATACCGAGCTCAATCCGGCATGGCTGCCCAACTCAGGTGTGCTCATCCACTATTTCAACGATCGCTCCCAGACGATAGGCAACCTCTCGCCTATGGTCACCAGCCAGGTGTCGGTAAAGTACAAAGGCATGCTCTACAATGGCGTTGTCTTTGATTCCACCACCGTCAACACCTCCGATTCGGTGCGCACGTTCGGCCTTCAGTCGGTAGTGACAGGATGGCGCATAGCGCTTACGGATATGCGCGTAGGCGACACTTGCGAAGTGATACTCCCCTACACCATGGGTTACGGCACTCAGGGCCAGAGTTCAATCAGCCCCTACTCTTCGCTTAAATTCGGCATCAAGCTTGTCGACATACCCAACTACGAGATTCCCTGATCCGGGTCGTTAACAATTATTTTCCAACCGTCCCTTACAAAACCGACTCCCGGATTGTTATAAGGTAAAAATCTAACTTCCGGGGCGCACGGATCTCATTTCACGTGAGGCTGGCTTCCCGAACAATTTTTTACCGATATGAAGTATAACATCATTGACATTGAAGGAGTTGGCGAGACCTATGCCGAAAAACTGACAATCGCCGGCATCGACACCGTTGAAAAACTTCTCGAGATGTGCGCCTCGGCCAAAGGGCGTAAAAAAGTGGCCGAACAGACCGGGATTCCCGAAAAACTGATCCTGCGCTGGACAAATCATGCCGACCTTTTCCGCATCAAGGGAATAGGCCCGCAATTCGCCGAATTGCTTGAAGCCGCCGGCGTCGACACGGTGAAAGAACTTCGCCATCGCTCGGCCGACAATCTCGAAGCAAAGCTCATCGAAGTCAACAACGACCGCAACCTCACAGGCCGCGTCCCTTCATCAAAAGAACTGCAGGCCATGATCGATGAAGCCATTGTCATCGAACCGGTCATAACGTATTGACATTTTACGATTTCTGATTTAACGGAGCCTGCGAATCGAACTAATTCGCAGGCTCCGGCGTTATGCTTGCAAACTAACCAATAAAACGAAACTTATTATGAAACTGCGCAATCTTCTCATGCTCCCTCTCGTTATTGCAGCCTTCACATTTAGTGCCTGCGGCAACGACGATGACGACAAAACCACTATAACCAATGTGCCCTCTACAATTGTCGATGCATTCAAGACACAGTTCCCTGACGTCAACATCAACACTGTGAAATTCGAAAAATCGGGCCAATACTATACCGCCGAATACCACGCCAACAACAATATGATTGAAATTGAAAGCTGGTTCAGCACCGACGGCCAGTGGAAAATGACCGAGACCGATTATGGCAAAGATCTTTTCCTTATCCCGACCGACATTAACATCGCTTTCAACAAGACCGAATACCGCGACTGGACCATTGACGACATCTCATTATATGAATATCCCGACGCCACAAAGAATTTCTATATGATTCAGGTAGAAAAGGCCGGTCAGCCCGACACCGCGCTCTATTTCAAGACCGACGGCACACTGATTAAAACCGCCGCCGACACCGGAGCTGACATAACCCCCGACACCGTAATCTGAAAATCCCATCTATAACCCCACAAAGAGCCGGAGCATCCGTTCCGGCTCTTTCTATTTTGCCGCAGGACCGCTCCGCTCTTGCTATACAGCGACATTTCAAGCGACATTCACCATAATTCCGACGCAGATTTTTAAGCATAAAGGCATCATTTTTAAAGAAAAATCCGTAAATTTGTGTGTTAAGGCCAAAAACTGTCACAAATCCCTTTTACAGCACATATGAGCGACGATTTATATAACGATGACATCGACGAATCAGCCGAGAATTCCGAAGCAACCGAGGGCGGATTCTCATCAATGCTTGTCGACCTCTCCGACGACGTGGTGCGTCAGCAGCTGCGCGGCATGTTTCAAAGCTGGTATCTCGACTATGCCTCCTACACCATCCTCGACCGCGCCATCCCGCACATCAACGATGGACTGAAACCTGTTCAGCGCCGTATCCTTCACTCGATGAAAACACTCGACGACGGCCGATTCAACAAAGTTGCCAATATCGTCGGAAACACGATGCAATATCATCCGCACGGCGATGCCTCGATCTATGGCGCTCTCGTGCAGCTCGGACAGAAAGAACTGCTGGTCGAGACGCAAGGCAACTGGGGAAACATACTCACCGGTGCATCGGCGGCCGCAGGACGATATATCGAAGCGCGCCTGTCGCAGTTTGCGCTCGATGTGCTCTACAACCCGAAAGTAACGGAATGGACCCTCAGCTACGACGGCCGCAAGAAAGAGCCCGTGACGCTTCCGGCCAAATACCCGCTCCTGCTTTCGCAAGGCGTTGGAGGCATTGCCGCCGGCCTGTCATCGCTTATCCTCCCCCATAATTTCAACGAGATTCTCGATGCCGCCGTAGCCTATCTCAAAGACGAGGAATTCACCCTCTATCCCGACTTCCCCACCGGAGGTTTCATTGATGTAAGCCGATATAACGACGGCGCCCGCGGAGGCAAAGTGAGAATCCGTGCCAAGATCGAAAAGATCGACAATAAGACGCTCGCCATCACCGAGATACCACACGGCACTACCACTGGATCGCTCATCGACTCCATTATCAAAGCCTACGAAAAAGGCAAGATAAAGATACGCAAGGTCGACGACAACACCGCTAAGACAGCGATGATCCTCGTCTATCTCCAGCCGGGCACATCGAGCGACAAAGCCATCGATGCGCTCTATGCTTTCACCGACTGCGAGCTGCCCGTGTCGCCCAACTGCTGTGTGATCCGTGACGACAAACCGATATTCATCGGCGTGAGCGATGTGCTGCGTCACAGCGTGGACAACACCCGCTCCATCCTTCAGTCGGAACTCCGCATTCAGCTCGACGAAGTGAGCGAACAGCTTCATTTCGCCTCTCTCGAGCGTATATTCATCGAAGAACGGATCTATAAGGACCGCGAATTTGAGGAAAGCCGCACCAAAGAGGAAGCTATCGCACACATCGACAAGCGACTGACTCCATGGAAGCCCCAATTAATCCGCGAAGTCACCACCGACGATATCGTCCGCCTGTTTGAAATAAAAATGGGCCGCATCCTCAAATTCAACTCCGACCAGGCTGATAAAGCTATCGCGGAATACAAAGACAAGATAGCCCATCTCAAAAACGAACTTGACAATATCACCGACTACACCATTCGCTGGTATGAGTCGCTGAAAAAGAAATATGGCTCAGCTTATCCGCGCCGCACCGTAATCCGCAACTTCGACAATATTGAAGCTGCCAACGTGGCCGAAGCCAACGAAAAGCTCTATATCAACCGCGAAGAAGGCTTTGCCGGCACGGCATTAAAGCAGCTGGGCAATGATCCCGCAAAAATCGAATACATAGCGCCCTGCTCCGAGCTCGATGACATAATCATCTTCTACAAAGACGGCCGCTACAAGGTGGTGCGCGTGCAGCCCAAGATGTTTGTCGACAAAAATGTGATACACATAGCCGTGTTCAAGCGCAATGACATACGCACCATCTACAACGTCATTTATCAGGATGGCAAAGGCGGCACATATTATCAGAAGCGCTTCAATGTGACAGGCATCACTCGCGACCGCGAATACAACATCACGCAAGGCAAGCCGGGCTCGAAAGTCGTATGGTTCTCCGCCAATCCCAACGGCGAAGCCGAAGTGGTGAAAGTGACGCTGAAACCCAAAGCACGTCTGAAGAGCCTCTTCATCGATGTCGATTTCAGCCAGCTCGCAATCAAAGGCAAAGGCGCCATGGGCAACATCGTCACGCGCAACGAGGTGCACCGTTTCTCGCTCAAAGAGAAAGGCCAATCCACACTGGGCGGACGCGACGTGTGGTTCGATCCCGACGTGCTGCGTCTGAATTTCGACGGCCACGGACAGTATCTCGGCGAATTCGAACCTAATGATCTTGTGCTTGTGGTGCTTAAAAACGGCGAATATTATACGTCGACATTCGATCCCGCCAATCACTATGAAGACAACATACTGCGCATCGAGCTTTTCCGTCCCAAACATGTGTGGACAGCAATAGTGCGCGACGCATCGCAGCAAAACTATTATTACATCAAGCGCTTTGAATTTGAACCGACGGTCAAACGCCAGAGCTTTATAGGCGACAACCCGAAATCGGAGCTGATCGCACTCACCGACACGACGGGAGCCCGCTTTGAAGTGACATTCGGAGGCATCGATTCGGTCCGCGGCTCGATGCTTCTCGACGCCGACGATTTTATTGCCGTGAAATCACTGCGTGCAAAAGGCAAACGCATCACGAACTATGAAGTCGCTTCTATCACAGAGACCGAGCCCAGAATCATGCCTCAGCCCGATGATGAATCCGACGGCCAGACACCGGACGATGAAGCAACTGCCGATCACGACGACAGCCTGCCTACCGATCCCGACGATGGCAAATCTGAAGATGAAGTGCGTGATGAGATCAACGGACAACAGCGTATCTTCTAACCCTCATCCGTCCATGCAAAACGACAACACAACCACAGGCAAGGGCATTAGCCGATTTGCCGCAATAGCGCTTATCATCGTACTGATCAGCCTTTTCCGGGCGGAGGCATCGGCGCAGACCGATTCGGTACCTGATGCCGGAACTATCCGTCCGGTATATGCCACCTATGCTCTGAAGGCCGGAAGCGCTCACCGTGCCGACACCTATCTCTCTCCGATCAAATATTCGGGCTGGCGTGTAGGCTTCAGCTATCAGCGCCTTCAGGCCATGAAATTCAACCCCGAAAACTGGCTAATGCAGCTCCAGCTTGATATCGACGTCGACGGTACGAAAAACATCGTGGGCAACGCCACCATGTGGTATGCCGGACTCGACGTTTCGTGGGGAATGCTTCGCCGCTGGCGCCTGCCGGAGGGATTCTCCGTAGGCGTCGGTCCCGCACTCGCCGTCAACCTCGGGTGCCTCTACCTCGACCGCAACGGCAACAACCCGGCATCGGCAAAGGCAGCCGTCACGGCTAACGCCTCAGCCTACTGCGCCTGGAACGGGAAGATACTCGGGTTCCCTGTCACCCTGCGCTACCAGGCGTCCGCCCCAGTCATCGGAGCATTTTTCTCACCCGACTACGGCGAGCTTTATTATGAAATCTATCTTGGTAACCACTCCGGCCTCGCACATCCGGCCTGGTGGGGAAACTATTTCCGCTACGACCATCAGCTGTCGGCCGATTTACGGTTCGGATCGACATGGCTCCGCTTAGGTTACCGCGGCAATATTTTCTCCTCTAAGATTAACCATATCGTCACACGCGATTTCACGCACTGCGCCATCGTAGGCATCTCAGGTGAATGGATAAGCATCGATCCGCGAAAAAAGCTTTCTTCCGAAGCCAGAATGATCACAGCCACATATTGACTTCCAACGCCAATCTTTCCGACAAATGAAACACATCATAGTCACACTATTTCTGATATTTACGCTATCATCCTGTCACGATATCGATGATTTCGAAAATGATCCGCGGGGCAATTTCGAGGCACTCTGGAGCGAGATCGACCGCCACTATTGTTTCTTCAGTGAGAAAGATATCGACTGGGACGAGGTGCATGCCCGCTATTCAGCGCGAGTCAGTGACCGCATGACCCGCGAAGAGCTTTTCAATCTGTGCAGCGAAATGATCAACGAGCTGCGCGACGGCCATACCAATCTCTCAACTCCCTTTGCCACATCCTATTATCGCAAATGGTGGAGCGACTATCCCCAGAACTACGACAGCCGCGTCATCGAACAGTATTATCTTAATTTCAACTACCGCTCGATCGGCGCCGTGACCTACGCCCTGCTTCCCGAGAACATCGGCTACATGCACTATTCATCATTTTCATCATCGTTGGGCGACGGGAATGTCGACTATATCCTCTCCTATTTCAAAGCAGCACAGGGCATTATCATCGACGTCCGCGATAACGGAGGCGGCGAGCTGAGCAACGTTGAGCCGCTTGTCAACCACTTCATCCTGCAACGCACACTCGCCGGTTACATCATACACAAAACCGGGCCGGGCCACAACGATTTCGACGACCCGTTTGCTTACTACATCAACCCCGCATCGCCAGGCCACATCTCATGGTCGAAACCGATCGTCGTGCTCACCAACCGTAGCACCTTCAGCGCCGCCAACAATTTTGTGTCCATCATGAAACTGCTGCCCGGAGTAACCGTCATCGGAAGCACTACAGGCGGCGGCAGCGGCATGCCCTACTCATCGGAACTGCCTAACGGCTGGGGCATACGCTTTTCGGCCTGCTCGATACTTGATGCCGAGGGAAAGACCACGGAATTCGGCGTTGAGCCCACGGAAGGATTCAGTGTCGACATCACGGCGGAAGATATTGCCGCCGGACGCGACCCCATACTCGACCGAGCCATAGCCCACATTCAGTCACTCGCAGAATAACCATGAAAGTTTCAAACGGAAAGAATGCCATAATCGCGCTACTCTTTATCATTTGCGCATGCGGCATCGGCGCAACCGCCCAAACGCTGTGCGTAATGACCTACAACATCCGCAACGGCATTGGCATGGATGAAAAAGCCGACATCATGCGCACCGCCGAGGTGATCCGCCGTCACGGCGCCGACATCGTAGCCATGCAGGAAGTTGACAGCTGCACCAACCGCAGCGACTGCACCGACATAGCAAAACAGCTGGCCGAAGCCACCGGAATGCATGCCACGTTTGTGCCGGCCATCGACTACGACGGCGGACGTTACGGCGTAGCTCTTCTCTCGCGCACTCAGCCCGTCAGCATCCGTCGCATTCCGCTGCCCGGACGCGAAGAGCGTCGCACCGCCGTGATTGCCGAATTTCCCGAATATGCAGTGTGCTGCACCCACCTGAGCCTCACACCCGACGATCAGATAGCATCCGTCGGCATTCTCACCGACACACTACCGGCCATAGTCCCCGGCAAACCGATCATACTTATGGGCGACTTAAACGCCGAACCCGGAAGCGCCACGATAGAGGCCCTGCGGCAATCGTTCTCACTGTTATCCGATCCGGAAGTCCACACATGGCCTGCCGACAGTCCGTCGCAGACGCTCGACTATATTTTCACATCCGATCCCGCTTCCGTGACCGCTCTCTCAGCGCCCGTTGTCCCATCGGAAGCCGTTACTTCGGATCACCGCCCGATATTCATTGACCTAAAAATAACTCAACAGCCATGACAGAAGGTTACGAAAAAGCCTATCATTACGACGGCCCCACAAAACGCTATTGCCAGACCCTTGATCTGCGCGACAATCCCGAGCTGATAGCCGAATATCGCCGCCGTCACAGCAAAGAAAACATCTGGCCCGAGATCCTCGATGGCATCCGCAAGGTCGGAATCCTTGAGATGGAGATTTACATTCTGGGCACCCGTCTGTTTATGATCGTGGAAACGCCGCTGGACTTCAACTGGGACGAAGCCATGGCCCGCATGGCCACTCTCCCGCGTCAGGCCGAATGGGAAGACTACATGTCGGTATTCCAGCTGGCCAAACCCGGTGCCTCCTCAGCCGAAAAATGGCAGATGATGGAGCGCATGTTCCATCTTTATTGATCGAGCACATCATAAACAGCGAGCTGCAAGGCGCTGAGGATGAGGCTGACGGTTTAGCAAATGACCGAAGCCGAATTCCGAAGGCGACGCAGCGGATTGCCCATTATAACGAACCGACTCAGGGGTGTTCGTGGGTAACCACATAATCCCGCACATGGCGGAAAAGATCGGTGGCGAACACGAAATCGTTGAGCGCTTCGCTTGAAGTGTGATAAATCTCGTGCATGTCGCCCACCCATTCACGATGGCCTTTGTTGAGGAACACGATGTTCTCACCGATACCGAGCACCGAGTTCATATCGTGAGTGTTGATGATCGTCGTGATATTATATTCATGCGTGATGTCGCTCAGAAGCTCATCGATAAGAATCGACGTGCGCGGATCGAGGCCCGAGTTAGGCTCGTCGCAAAACAGATAATGGGGATTCAGCGCTATCGCCCTGGCGATGGCCACACGTTTCTGCATGCCGCCTGATATCTCCGACGGATACTTCGAATCGGCGCCCTTAAGATTGACTCGCTCGATACAGAAGTGAGCGCGCTCGAGCATCTCTTCATGGGTCATGTCGGAAAACATCACAAGCGGAAACATCACATTACCGAGCACTGTCTCAGAGTCAAACAAAGCCGATCCCTGAAATAGCATACCTATCTCCCGGCGAAGCATCTTCACTTCCTTATTGTTCATTTTAAGGAAGTCGCGGCCATCGTAGAGTATTTCACCGGAATCAGGCCGGAGCAAGCCGACTATCGACTTCATCAGCACCGTTTTACCCGAGCCGCTCTGACCGATTATCAGGTTTGTCTTGCCGGCGTCGAACACTGCGCTGACGTCGTCGAGTATGACCTTCCCGTCAAACGACTTTGTTATGTTTCTTACTTCTATCATTGCAGCAGGAGTTTAGTCAGTATGACATCCAGCAACAGAATCAGTATGCTGCTCGTGACAACGGCGTTGGTGCTTGCCTTGCCCACTTCAAGCGCGCCACCCTTGACGTAATAGCCGAAAAACGACGACACGCTGGCGATGACATAGGCAAAGAACAGCGATTTGATGAAACCGTACCACACATACCATTCCTCAAACAGCGCCTGGATGCCGTAGATGTAACGCGACACCGTGATGATATCCGTGAAAACAGCCACCAGATAACCGCCGAGCATCGATGTGGCAATACAGAATGCCACAAGGACAGGCATGAAAAATATGAATGCTATCACCTTGGGCAATACGAGAAACGAAGCTGAATTGACACCCATTATCTCAAGAGCGTCGATCTGTTCGGTCACACGCATTGTGCCTATCTCGGATGCGATGTTCGATCCCACCTTACCCGCCAATATCAGACAGAGAATCGAGTTGGAGAATTCGAGCAACACGATATCGCGGGTGGCCAGACCGACGGAATAAGCCGGTATCAGAGGCGACGAAGTGTTGAGTTGCATCTGAATGGTGATCACGGAGCCGATAAAGAGCGAGATGATGATTACAAGCGGTATTGAATCGACACCGAGTTTATTGATCTCGAAAACGATTCGCTCGGTCATCACCTTCCAGCGTGGCGGGCTCGTAAACACACGCCCCATGAAGAGAGTGTATTTGCCAAGCTGCGATATGGATTTTTGGAAAAGCATTGTCTGTTTTATGATTTGTTGCTTAAAATCAGTTGCAAATTTAATGTTTTATCCGCAATCATCACTCCGCCATCTGTCGAAAATTTCATATTTCGCGCCATATAGGCCAACCTTTTCAATTTCCGGACCGATGCCCGTTGAACTCTCAGAGCCCATTCCACAAAATTTGTTAACGTCAGGGGCGCAGCAGTGCATCAGATTTGGTGCTGTAAGCGATTGAGCATAACGGGCTATGCGATTGAGCCACAGCGCCGAAGATGATGTACTGATGCGATCCTCGTTATTTCTGACATATTTTCTTG
>OHHT01000158.1_pt1 | contig 30256 bp, 20 predicted proteins | sample 1568061 | NCBI WGS metagenome assembly OHHT01 (sample SAMEA3879550, study PRJEB24766) | human gut metagenome | biome: human-associated habitat; feature: feces | place: USA | collected 1985/1987 | reverse complement strand
GTTTCAAAAACTATGCGGTACCAACATGCGAAAAAATGTTTTATGAATTCGATAATCTGAAATCCATTACAGGCCTGGAATATCTGAACACTACCAATGTAAATAGTATGCGTCAGATGTTCTGCTTCTGCATGGCGCTGACATCTCTCGATATAACTCATTTAAAAACGAATACCGTAACGGACATGTCTTATATGTTCTATACCTGCGGAGTAAGTTCACTTGACTTGTCGAACTTCAATACTGAAAACGTAACGGACATGGCTTATATGTTCAAAAATTGCAACCAGCTTACTTGGATCGATTTATCAAGCTTCAATACAGCCAAAGTAGAAAAAATGTATGGCATGTTCCAAGGTACGGCACAGTTGGAACATATCTATGCGAAAGAATTATTCACAACGGAACAAGTAACCAATTCAAATAATATGTTTGATGGTTGTCGGAAACTTCCAAACTTTGATTCTAAGGTCGTGGACAAAACACATGCTAACAGATTCAAAGATGGTTACTTCGAGGAACTGGTGGCCAAATCGGGTGAGGAGAGGATAGGAGCTGTAGTAGATAATGGACTTACAGCAAATCATCTCAACCTTAACGACGACAAAGATTTATATCTATTCAATAACTTCGTAGCTAAAAAGGCCGCATACAGTCGCACGATGAAGGAAGGTACAAAATGGGCTACGCTTTGTCTACCGTTTAATGTCTCACTCGATGGTCAGAACTTCCGCGCCTTCCATCTGCTTTCGACTACAGAAGATGGCGTAGAACTCAAGGAAATGGAGAAAGTAATCCAGGCTGGTACGCCTGCTGTCATCATGATGAAAGAGGCGGAGACCAAGCTCCAGTTCTCTATAGACAATTCGTCAATAATAAGTAATATTTCATCCGCGACTACTGAGGACTACAACTACAAGTTTGTGGGTATCTATCAACAAAAGGAGTTCAACAAGGATACGGATGGCAACTGCTTCATCGTGAAGGGCAACATGCTGATGAATCCTGCTAAACTGCTGGAGAACGAAAAGACCACAAAAGTGGCCTGCAAGCCTTTCCGTGCTTACTTTGTTTACAATTCTGAAACTGTAGGCGCCAAAACGCTGAACATCAGTATCAGCGACAAGACGACAGCCATCGATCATCTCGATGCTATAGGCGATGGGAAGGCGGAATACTACGACCTGCAGGGCCGTCGCCTCAATGAGCCTCAGAAGGGCATTAACATTGTGAAACGTGGTGGAAAAACCATGAAAATAGTCATCAAATAAAGAATGAGAATTATGAAAAAGAAAAAATATATCAAGCCGGAAACAAATAGCGTGGCTATCCAAGCACAGACGTTTTTTGCAACATCTCTCACAAAATTTGAGCTCAAGCAAGCAGCTGAACTATATTACGAAGAGAATATAGAGGAATATCGCGAAAAGGACGGAAGTATATGGGCCGACTAAGATGATGGAATAGTGATCGACTCAACGTCAAGGGTCTATGTGCCACAATGATAAGTGGCGTATAGACCCTTGTTTTTTGCCGTTTCACTTAAGGGAATCACCCAGGGAAATATATTGGCCTACGAAGGCACGGACGTGGGCGGCGTAGGCGACGGGATGGTCGTGGAAACTACGCGCATGGATGCTGCCCGGACTGACCCATTGCGCCTTGGGCTGGGGCTTGGCAGCGTAGAGGCGCGCCAGCATGGAGAAGGGCACGAAGGTGTCGCGGTCGCCATGAATGAAGAGCATTGGCTTGTGGCAACGGGCCACCTGACGCAGAGGCGAGGCCTCGTCGAAACTCCAGCCGTAGCGGACACGACAAAGGGCGCTGCAGGCATGGAGCAGGGGGAAAGCGGGAAGGCCGAAACGGTCGTGGAGTTCACCCTCAAACTCGTCCCAGGCGCTGGTGTAGCCACAGTCTTCGACAAAGCACTTCACATAGGAGGGAAGCGTTTCGCCCGAGACGCACATCACGGTGGCAGCTCCCATCGACACGCCGTGGAGCACCATCCGCGTGCTACCATCATGACCGAAACGGCTGTTGGACACCTCCATCCAGCGCATCACGTCGAGGCGATCGAGCCAACCCATCTGCACGGCCTCACCCTCGCTGCGGCCGTGGGCGTGGAGGTCGGGGAGCAGGAGATTGAAACCCATGTGGTGGTAGATGGAAGCGATGTGCATCATACCCATTCCGTTGTCCTCATAGCCGTGGACGAGGAGGGCCACGCGGTCGGTGGGTCGGGGAGCAAGGATATAGGTGGCGTGGTGACGCTCGCCTGTGGGCATGGTGACGAAAGTGTCGCGCAGGGCGTGGTGTCGCTGCAGGCTATCAGCCCAGGGGCGCAACTGCGGGTTTTCGTCGATGATGTTGTGGAAGCGCCAAGAGAGGTCGTGGCTGTGTTCCATTGACGGACGGAGGGCATAACGCAACATATAGTCACTGCCCAGGCCGAGGGCCGCGAGGAGCACCACGCAGACCACGGCGAAGCCCACAAGAGCCCGCTTGCGGGAGGAGAAGGGACGTTTATTCATATCTTTATTCATAATGAGTATTCATTTATAATGGATCTTCAGCAACCGCAAAGATAATACTTTTTTGTGTTTACTCCAACCAGTAGAGGTAAAATACCAAAAATAGTATTACCTTTGCAGAGCCTTCACCCCCTCTTGAAGAGGACGGATCATAGAGATTTACGGAGAAGAATACGCGTAGTGTTACACCCTTCAAGTAGAAAAAGGACGGCGATAGGCGAATCGGTTTGATAGAAGCATACGTGCCTCATTGTGAATAAACCTGTGGAAAACCCCGTGGAAAAGTAGGGGAACTATCTTCTCATAACCTTGTGGATTTCCACCGACCCACGGCCGAAACCTACCCTGAGTGGATATCCACAGGGTTATCCAAGCCGATTTAGACAACTTTTCAACGGATTTAGGCGCTCAAAAGATATAAACTTATTATCTTTGCAACAGAATGTGGAAATGTGGAAAAGTGAGTTTACTAACTGACTATCAGAAAATACAAGAAATGATAAAGCAGGGAAAAGGCTAGGAAAGTGTGGATAATGGAAAACGGGCAATAAGCCCCAAAAGTTATCCACGTTATCCACGGCCTATCATAACTCATCATATTTTCTTTTAGAAAGAAAAAAAGAAATAATAATATAAAGAAGTTGAGAATATGAACGTGAAAGAAGAATGGAAGTCGAAAGGTTTCATTGATGAGCCCGTTGATGAGTCTCTGGATCTGAAGCAAGAGATACGCCGTCTCTGCCGCGAGAAGGACGCTATCATCCTGGCCCACTACTATACGATGCCGGAGATACAGGACATAGCCGACTTTGTCGGCGACTCGCTGGCCCTGGCGCGTGAGGCGGCCAAGACGGAGGCCAAGGTGATGGTTATGTGTGGCGTCCACTTCATGGCCGAGACCTGCAAGCTGCTCTCGCCGGAGAAGACGGTGCTCTCGCCCGACCTTACGGCGGGCTGCTCGCTGGCCGACAGTTGCAAGGCTGAGGACCTTCGGAAGTTTAAGGAAGAGCACCCGGGCTACGAGGTGGTCTCCTACGTCAATACGACGGCGGCGGTGAAGGCGCTGACCGATGTGGTGGTGACCTCGGGCAACGCCAAGAAGGTGATCGACTCCATCCCCAAGGACACGAAGCTCATCTTCGGACCAGACTACAACCTCGGAAGCTATATCAACTCCGTGACGGGCAGAAACATGTTGCTGTGGAATGGTGGCTGTCACGTCCATGAGCGCTTTAGTGTGGCGGAGATCGTCAAACTCAAGGAGCAGCATCCCGAGGCCGTCGTCATGGCCCATCTGGAGTGTAAGGCGCCCGTGCTGGCCGCTGCCGACGTGAAGGGATCGACGGCCACGATGCTCCACTACGCACAGGATCATCCTGAGGTCAAAGAGTTTATCGTTGCTACAGAGGCTGGTATCCTCCATGAGATGCAGCGCACCTGTCCCAACCAGACTTTCCTCCCCGTGCCTCCTGAGGTGACGGAGGGTGGCAGAGGCTGCGCCTGCACGGAGTGTGAGTATATGAAGAAAAACACGCTCAAGAAGGTGTATAACGCACTGAAGTATGGCTGGCCTGCCGTGGAGGTGGATCCTGCCATTGCACGCGACGCCGTGAAACCCATCGAGCGCATGCTCTCCCTCAGTTAATCCGCATGAAGGGTAGGGTGGCTTATCAGTTATAAAAATACAGCAGGATGATGGAAAGGTCCGTCTCCTGCTGTATTTTACTTTTTATCTGAATGGGAACAAACGGATTGGTTCTAAAAAACAACAAACAAGTCTTATATACAATAATCAAACTTATCTTATGAGGAGAATCGTATGTTCAGTATTTGCATTGTGCTGCTGCTCGCTGGTGCTTGCGCAGGAGAAGACGCGCAGTCTGTCGGTAGAACTGCTTGGTGCGCAAAACGTGGTGGGCGTCAACTATGATAGCCGTTTCAAGGGCAACTCGGGCTGGGGCTACCGAGTGGGCATAGGCTATGGTTATGGAGACAATTCCAGTTGGATCGATCAGAAAATCAGTGGTGTGGGTGTGCCGTTGGAGTTGAATTACCTGCTTGGAGAGAAGAAGAGTAAACTGGAGGTAGGCTTTGGCGCCAGTCTGGGTATGTATCATGTCAAGGAAACGTCATGGTTTTATTCTCAGCCCGTGCCGCCCGAGACGGAAGGAATTGCAGAGCCCTATGAATCGAAGGAGAACCGTTTCGGCTATTTCTTGTTTGGCAACATCGGCTATCGCTACCAGCGTACCAACGGTTTTATGTTTCGCGTAGGCTTATCGCCGTCGTTCAACTTCGGCGATAAGCATGGCCTCAGTAAGTCCGCCTTCTACCCTTACATCGGACTTGGCTGGTCGTTCTGACGCTATCAAGGCGGTTATATATATAAGGTATGTTTTTCTATATATAAATAATGTATAGGATAATGTATAGGAAAACCTACTGAGCGTTCTCCTCCTCTTCCTTGGTGAGCACGTGGTCCACACCTTCCATACGGTCTATTAGATAGACGGGGCGGCGCTTGGTCTCGATGAAGACTTTGCCGAGGTATTCGCCGATAATGCCCAGGGAGATGAGCTGCACGCCTCCGAGGAAGAGGATGAGGATGACGATGGTGGGGAAGCCTTGGACAGCTTCGCCGACCACGAGTGTCTTGATGAAGACATAGACCATGTAGAGGATGGCCAGCAGGGCACTGAGCAGGCCGATGAGGGTGGAAAGGCGGAGCGGGGCGGTGGTGTAGGAGGTCAGACCGTCGATGGCCAAGTCAGCCAGGCGGCGGAAGTTGAAGGACGACTGGCCTGCCGTGCGCTTCTGTTCGTGGTAACTGATCTCCTGCTTCTTGAAGCCAATCCACACGTACATGCCCTTGGTGTAGCGTTGCGACTCGCGAAGTTGCCGTAGGGCGAGGATGCAGCGACGGTCGAGGAGGCGGAAGTCGCCTACGTTTTCGAGCACGTCGAAGCGGGTGGAACGGTTGAGGAGGCTGTAGTAGAGGCGGCTCAGACGGCGGCGCAGCCAACTCTCGCGGGCGATGTCTCGCCGCGCATAGACGTCCTGTGCTCCCTCCTCCCAAAGGTGCAGCATGTCGGGTATGAGGGCAGGCGGATGCTGGAGGTCGGCGTCGAGGATGATGACGCAGTCGCCCGAGGCGTGGTCGAAGCCCGCCAGCATGGCATTCTCCTTGCCAAAATTGCGTGAGAGGCTGATGAAGGCCACCCGCGGGTCCTTGCGACGCAACTGCCGCATAACGCTGAGCGACTGGTCGCGGCTGCCGTCGTCGATGAGCAATACCTCCCATTGGTATTGCACCTGGCTGTCCATGACCTCACACAGGGCTGCATGGAGGGCGGGGAGCGACGACTCCTCGTTGTAGCAGGGAATGAGCAGGGTGACTTTCTTCATGTTTTTATTTCTTTCTTTGAGATTTCCGGCCCTTTCGAACAGATTCTTATGGTTGTGATGGAATCTGAAAAGGAGAAAATCAGTTGATGACGGCAATCTTGCAGACCACGCCCTTGCTACCATCTTCCGTGGCTGCCTCGACCATATAGACGCCACTTGCCACCCGTTTGCCGTCGAGGTCGTTGCCGTCCCATGTGAAGGTGCCACCCTGGCTTCTGCCCTCGGCCACGAGTGTGCCTGCGGTAGTGACGATCTTCACGTCGGCGTTGTAGCTCAGTCCCGTGACGGTGATGGTGCCACGGTAGTCTGGGCGAACGGGATTGGGATAGGCGTATGTTGTCTCCTTGTCCATCGTCTGCGAGGGCTCCGAGGCGTCGCTCAAATAGGAGCAGAGCCCCTTGTCTGTGCCGATGAAGACCTCTCCCGTCTTGGGGTCGATGGCCAGCGACTCGATGTTGTCGCTCACGAGACCACTGTTGGAGGAAAGGAAATGGTGAACCTGCGTGTTGAGGTCGGCGCTGATGAGATAGACGCCGTTGCCGCCCGTGCCAAACCACTTGCGGTTGCCGCCATCGACGGCCATGCAGGTGATGTCGATGTTGTTGAGCAGGTAGTCGGCGAGGTTGCTGCCGTCGTTGCGCGGCACCTTGTACTGCTGGAAGACCACGCTTCCGGGATCGGTTGACAGGTCGGAGGGCTGCAGATAGACAGGGCCACCGTTGAGTCCCGCCCAGATATTTCTGTCGCGGTCCTCCGCCATGCAGCGCACGCCACCGCCGCCATTGACCTCGGCATTGTCCTCGTTGACGAAGCGCGTATAGCGGTTGATACCCTTTGTGGAGGGCTGATAGACCACCAGGGCTGGCGTCTTGTAGTGGTTGTTAGCCAACCAGAGATTGCCCGAGGTGTCGAAGGTCAGGCAGCCGCCATTGTTGAGCGATGTGTTATCGCTGCCCATGAACGACTTGTTGTGGTGGCTCACCCATTGTCCCTCCTTAGTGAGCTGGCTCAGGGAGGAACCATCGCTGATGCCATTGAAGACCCACAGGTCGCCCGTGGTGTCAAACTTCAGTCCGCTGACGATGACATAGTCCTTGTTGCCAGCCGCCACGCTATGGGCCACCTGCAGGCAGCCTCCACTATTATCGTAGTTATACTCGCGGACGAAGGTGCCGTTGCTAAACTCGTAGAGGCCGGTTCTGCCTCCCGCCAGGACGCGGGCAGGATTGGTGGGATCGACGTCTATACACATCAAGTCGAGATACTGGTGGCCCGTCTTCGCCGCCACGTCGTCCTCATAGATTTGCCACTCTCCGCCGTCGAGCACCTGGATGGTGGCGGGACGGCGCAGCTCGGTCAGTCCGTAGCCGCCACCGACGGTATAGAGTTTGCCGCCGCTATAGCGCATGAAGCCGAAGTAATTGTATTGGGGGCCGCCCGGTGAAAGTGTCTTCGCTGTAGCCATCAGATCGGGGTCAGGGCTCAGACTGCGCGCCACATACTCGCCCGTGCGCCGCCAGTTGCCCTTGTCGAGCAGGTTGTCCGTCATGAGGGCCCGATACTGTCCCTTCTGCTTCGACTCGGCGTAGATGTAGCCGCCCTCGATGTGGCAGTAGTCCACGGCAAAGCCGAGGTTGTAGGTGTTGGCTATCTCCGCCTGCGCCACGTTGAGGCAGACGATGCCGAAGCCTGTGGCGATGTAGCAGAGCTTCCCGTAGTTGTAGATGCTATGGATGGTTTTGTCGGCGGTCATGGAGTGGTTGTAGTAGTCGCTGATGCTCACTACGTTGTCCTTGCCATCGACCAAGTCGATATAGCCCGACTCATAGATGACGACGAGGCGCGCAGCTCCCTTGTTCCACCCGATGAGCGTCACACCCGTATCGGTCAGTCCGTTGGTCTTGTCGAAGGTGTGGATACTCTGGTCCTTCTCGTTGTAGGCATAGAGGTCGTTGGAGGCGAGGACGTAGAGCCGGTCGCCTCCTTTCTCCACCCATGTGGGGTTGTGGTAGGACATATACGCCTTCCACGTTCCGATTTCCTGTGCCTGCAGGCCCGTGGCCGAACTCAGGAGTCCGGACAAGAGCAGGGCTGATACGAAATGTTTCATCATCTATGAGATATAATAGGTATAAATGGGGACGGACAAGCCTGGACGGGCAAGGATATCCGTTCCGCCTTGTGCTTACGCCTTCTCTCCGTGGAGAAACGCCACCAGTTTTCTGACGGCTCTTCCTCGGTGGGAAATTTGGTTTTTGACGGTCTCGCCCAGTTCGGCAAACGACTGGTCGTAGTCTTCGGGGATGAAGATGGGGTCGTAGCCGAAGCCTTCCGTGCCATGCTTCTCCAGGGCGATTTTTCCCTCCACCTCGCCGCAGAAGCAGTCCGTGCGGGGCGAGGCCGACGGCGCGTCCTGTCTCCTTATTAACGTGATGATGGTGCGGAATCGTGCCTTGCGGTTGTTATTATTTCCTAATTTGGCCAGCAGTTTGCGCATATTGGCCTCGCTGTCGTGGTCCGTGCCCTCGGCGTAGCGTGCGCTATGGACTCCAGGCTCGCCACCCAAGGCATCGACCTCCAGTCCCGTGTCGTCGGCAAAGCAGTCGTAGCCATAGTGGTCGAAGACGTACTGGGCTTTGGCGAGACTGTTCTCCTCCAGCGTAGCCCCGTCTTCGGGAATATCCTCGTGGCAACCGATGTCGGCCAAGGATAGGAGCTCGTAGCCCGTTCCCAGTATCTCGCGCAGTTCGCGCAGCTTGTGCACGTTGTTGGTTGCAAAAACCAGTTTTATCTTGTCGTTGTTCATGTTCTATTCGTCGTTTATTTTCTTTTAGTCTATCATCTTCTTGTTGATCATGCTTTTTCCTCTGCGGCAGGTATTTCCCCCTTCATAGTGGGTTTCTGTTCCTTTGCGTCAGGGGCTTCTGTATGGTTCTTTTGGGCTGCTTTCTCGGTTTCCTCGCCCAGTGCCATTTCCTTGCGCATCTTCTCCGAAATATTACCCTTGATCTCGTCGAAGCCATTGCCAAAGACGCCAATGACGGCCGACTGTGAGACGAAGGCGTGGGGGTCCACATACTTGATGAGGCGGAAGATATACTGGCTCTCGCGCTTGCGGGCCAGGACGAAGAGCACCTTAGTCGGCGTGTTGGTGAACCAGCCGTAGCCGTCGAGGATCGTCACGCCGTGGTGGGTGGTGCTGCCAATGGCGCTGGCTATCTTTTCATAGTTTTTGGAGAAGATCAAGAACTGTACGCTCTGTCGCCGAGAGTTGAATACGTAGTCGAGCATGACGTTCTCCGTCAGCAGCGTGAAGAGGCCGAAGACCACCGTGTGGAGACGCTCCTGCATCGTTGCGCCAAAGGCTGAGAAGAAGAGACAGGAACCGATGATGCAGAAGTTGACGCAGATGAGGACGTTGCCCAGCGAGATGTCCTTGTACTTGTTGATGCAGGCCGCGATGATATCCGTGCCACCGGTCGATCCATTGCTCAGGAAGACGATGGCAAGGCCCGATCCGGTGAACATCGTGCCAATAATCAAGGCCATGAACGTGTTGCCTGCTCCGAGGATTTGGATCATCTGACCGTCGGCCCCCGTCATCCAACTCTGTGCCAGCGTGAGCATGGTGGAGAGCAGGACGATGGCGTAGATGGTCTTGAGCAGGAAGCGTAGGCCCAGGATCTTCAGCGCCGCGATGAGCATGACGACGTTGAGCGTCAGGTAGGTTTGGTAAATGGGAATGCCCGTGACGTAGAATATGATGGCGGAGAGACCTGTCAGCGCACCTGTCACAATCTTGTAGGGCAAGAGGAAGCAGGTCCATCCTATGGTGTAGAACATCAGGCCCAGGGCGATGCAGAGGTAGTCCAGCATCTGGTTTTTCATGTGCTCCCTACTGTTGAGAAAGTTTTTTACCGTTTTTGACATAATTGCTATTGAGATATACTGTTACTATTGATACTATCGAGATATACTATCGAGATATACTATAGAGATATACTATTGCTGAGACAAAATCTATTGAGATAATCTTGTGTCTGTGAAGAGGGGTCGGAAGATGTTTTCAGCTCCCGACCCCTGTTATGCTAATCGTCTTTGGTCGGTCTATTTTACCACGATATTGATGATGCGTCCCGGTACGACGATGGTCTTGACGACCTGCTTGCCCTCCAGGTACTTCTGGCTTCGCTCGTCGCTCATGGCCGCCTCGATGATGGCCTCCTTGCTGGCCGTGGCGGGCAGGTTGATCTGGAAGCGCGCCTTGCCGTTGAAGGAGACGGGCATCTGCACTTCGTCCTCGACGAGGTAGTCTTCGTTCCAGGTCGGCCACTCGGTGTCGCAGACGCTTCCCTCGCCGCCTGTCTGCTCCCAGAGCTCCTCGGCAATGTGGGGAGCGAAGGGTGCGAGGACCGTCACCAGGGTACGGAGGATGCGGAGGTTGCGACACTTCTGCTGCGTCAGCTCGTTGGTGCAGACCATAAATGCGCTTACGCTCGTGTTGTAGGAGAAGACCTCGATGTCCGTGCTCACCTTCTTGATGAGCTTGTGGAGGCTCTTGAGTTCTTCCTTCGTCGGATCTTCGTCGACGAGCTCCTGCTGGAAGAGTTTCCAGAACTTCTTCAGGAAGCGGTGGCAACCGTCAATGCCGTTGGTGTCCCAAGGCTTGCTGGCCTCCACCGGACCGAGGAACATCTCGTAGAGGCGGAGCGTGTCGGCGCCATACTGGCTTACGATGTCGTCGGGGTTGACCACGTTGAACATCGACTTCGACATCTTCTCAATGGCCCAGCCACAGACATACTTGCCGTCCTCGAGGACAAACTCGGCGTTCTTCAATTCGGGACGCCAGGCGCGGAAGGCGTCGAGGTCGAGGATGTCGGCGTGGACGATGTTCACGTCGACGTGGATCGGCGTGGTGTCGTACTGGTCCTTCAGTCCCTTGGAGACGAAGACGGGGTGTTCGGCAGCGTCGGCTGCATTGACACGATAGACGAAGTTGCTGCGGCCCTGGATCATGCCCTGGTTGACCAGTCGCTGGAAGGGCTCCTCCTTGCAGCTCACGCCGAGGTCGAAGAGGAACTTGTTCCAGAAGCGTGAGTAGATGAGGTGGCCCGTGGCGTGCTCCGTTCCGCCGACGTAGAGATCTACGTTCTGCCAATACTCGTCGGCCTTCTTGCCCACGAGTGCCTGGTCGTTGTGCGGATCCATGTAGCGGAGGTAGTAGGCGCTGGATCCGGCGAAGCCCGGCATGGTGCAGAGCTCGATGGGGAAGACGGTCTTATGGTCGATGAGTCGCTTTTCGACCACGCAGCGCTTCTCCGTGTCCCAGGCCCATTTCTCGGCGCGTCCCAATGGAGGCTCGCCACTCTCGGTGGGCTTGTAGGCGTCGATCTCGGGCAGCTGCAGCGGCAGGCAGTCTTCGGGAATCATATAGGGCATGTCGTCCTTGTAATAGACGGGGAAGGGCTCGCCCCAGTACCGCTGGCGGGAGAAGATGGCGTCGCGCAGGCGGTAGTTGACCTTGACCTGTCCGATGCCCTGCTCGGCGATAAACGCCTTGGTCTTGGCGATGGCCTCCTGAACGGTCAGCCCGTTGAGCGTGAGCGTGGAGTTCACACCCTCGCGCGGCGAGTTCATGACCGTTCCCTCCTTGGCGTCGAAACTCTCCTGGCTGACGTCGGCTCCCTCGATGAGCGGGACGATGGGCAGCTGGAAGTGACGAGCGAAGGCGTAGTCGCGTGAGTCGTGGGCCGGGACGGCCATGATGGCTCCCGTGCCGTAGCCCGCGAGCACATACTCGGAGATCCAGATGGGGATGCGCTCGCCCGTGAACGGATTGACGCCATAGGATCCGGAGAAGACACCCGTCACTTTGTGGTCGGCCATGCGGTCGCGCTCCGTGCGCTTGGCGACATAGGCGAGATAGGCCTCCACCTCCTCGCGCTGCTCGCTGGTGGTCAGCTGTGCCACCAGTTCCGACTCCGGAGCCAGCACCATGAAGGTGACGCCGAAGATCGTGTCGGCACGTGTGGTGAAGATGGTGAAGTGGCCGCGGCGTTCCTCCGTGCCCTCGGGTGTGATGCTCTCGAAGCGCATCTCTGCTCCCTCGCTGCGTCCCACCCAGTTGCGCTGGGTCTCCTTGATGGAGTCGCTCCAGTTCACGAGATCCAGTCCGTCGAGCATCCGCTGCGCATAGGCCGAGACGCGCAGGCACCACTGGCGCATCTTGCGCTGCACGACGGGATAGCCACCGCGCACGCTCACGCCATCCACCACCTCGTCGTTGGCCAGCACCGTGCCCAGGTCCTGGCACCAGTTGACCATCGTCTCGCCGAGGTAGGCGATGCGGTAGTTCATGAGCGTCTGCTGCTGCTCCTTCTCATTCATGCTCCGCCAGTCGCGGGCGGAGAAGACGAGTGGTTCCGTCTGGGCCACGTCCATGTCGAGCGTGCCCTCCTCCTCGAAGTGGCGCACCAGCTCGTGAATGGGGCGCGCCTGCTTCGTGCGGTTGTCGTAGTACGACTCAAACATCCGCTCAAAGGCCCATTGGGTCCAATGGTAGTAGCCGGCGTCGCAGGTGCGCACCTCGCGGCTCCAGTCGAAGCAGAATCCTATCTTGTCCAGCTGCTCGCGGTAGCGCTTGATGTTCTGCTCCGTCGTCACCGCCGGGTGTTGTCCGGTCTGGATAGCATACTGCTCGGCGGGCAGTCCGTAGGCATCGTAGCCCATGGGGTTGAGGACGTTGAAGCCCTGTTGGCGCTTGTAGCGCGCGTAGATGTCGCTGGCGATGTAGCCCAGCGGGTGGCCGACGTGTAAACCTGCTCCCGATGGATAGGGGAACATGTTGAGGACGTAGAACTTCTTACGTGTTGGGTCCTCCGTCACCTGGTAGGTCTGATGGTCCCGCCAGTGCTGCTGCCATTTCTGTTCGATCTCTCTGAAATCGTATTCCATTGCTATGTTTTTGTGTTATCGCTTGTACTGTTTGCCGCCCGAGGGGGTGTTTGGGGCAATTTGCGTGCAAATTTACAAAAAACTTTCCTCATTGAAGCGTTTTTTCCGTGATATTCCCCTGTCGTTCCCTAAATTTGGAACGAATTGTTCCGAAAACCTTGTTGAGGCCTTGTCGGCTCACCCGATAATCCAAAATCACCCCAAAATAGGTTCATGAGACAAATCGGAAACAACTCATCAAAAACGCCTCAAATCATACTCAAAAAATGAAGTTATATTCATCGGCCTATGAAGTTAACTTCATTTTTCGAAGGTCTTAGAGATAGGTGTGATTCTACCAAATGACGTCATAGAGACTATCGCATTGACAACTCATGAGACACATAGAACAAGGAGCGACCCACGGTAGCTGAGGGCCCGTCTCAATGGTAGCTTATCCTTCGTCTCGGTCGTAGCTTACCCTTCGTCTTGGTCGTAGCTTACCCTTTGTTTCGGTCGTAGATAAGATTCGGCTGCAGATCTCTTGTGGAACGACCTCATTCAGGCGGCGGATTGTTACAATTCGATGAAGTTTGTCTAAAAATATGTTTGGCTACTAATAAATAATTATAAATCGTTTGTTGCTCTTTGGTATTGTCGCTAACTTTGCATTCCTCAAAAAACGCCCCCTCCCTTCGCCTTAGGCTAAGGGAAAGGAGAGAAAAAGTGGAGTGGGGCGGTAAGTATAAGATTATCAATGATGAAAGATCAACAACACATCATGGGGCTCACTGCCGAGGAGGTGGTGGCCAGTCGTCAGAAATACGGGGAAAATGTCCTTACTCCGCCGAAAAAAGCGTCCGTCTGGTCGCTTTTTCTGGAGAAGTTCAAGGACCCGCTGATCATTATCCTGCTCTTCGCTGGTGTCCTCTCCATCGGCATAGCCTGCTACGAGTATTATGGTCTGCACCACGGCGCGACGGTCTTTTTCGAGCCTGTGGGCATCTTTGTAGCTATATTCCTGGCTACGGCCGTGTCCTTCTACTTCGAGCGCGAGGCCGACAAGCAGTTTTCCATTCTCAACCAGGTCCACGACGATGAGCCCGTGGAGGTGATTCGCGACGGCAACGTCACCTCCATCCTCAAGCGCGAGGTGGTGGTGGGCGATATTGTGGTGCTGCCGACGGGAGCGGAGATTCCCGCAGACGGCGAACTCTTGGAGGCGGTGAGCCTCTCGGTCGATGAGTCGTCGCTCACGGGAGAGCCCGTCTGCCGCAAGAGCATTCACCCCGAAGACTTCGACCCCAATGCCACCTTTGCCACCAACCGCGTCTTGCGCGGCACGAAGGTGATGGAGGGCCACGGCAGGATGCGCGTCACGGCCGTGGGCGACGCCACGGAGAACGGCAAGGTCTTCGAGGCCGCACAGATAGACAATAGTGTCCGCACGCCGCTCAACGAGCAACTGGACCGCCTCGGACTGCTGGTGACCAACGTCAGTTATGTATTCGCAGCCCTCATCATCGTGGGACGGCTCATCGTCTTCTTCGACTGGGCGCCCGTGGTCTGGACGCTGGCTCTGCCCACGGCGCTGTTCTTCTACCTCGTCATCTGCCGTTTCAAGCGCTGGCGCTGGACGTTCAAGGCCGTGGCTTCTACCAGCTACTTCCTCCTGCTGCTGGCCATGATCTACTATTTCCATCTGTCGCTTGGCGGCGCGGAGCAATGGGATGACCTGGTGACTTATACGCTCAACACGTTGATGATAGCCGTGACGCTTATAGTCGTCTCCGTGCCCGAGGGACTTCCCATGGCCGTGGCGCTGAGCTTGGCCTACAGTATGCGGCGGATGCTCAAGACCAACAACCTCGTCAGAAAGATGCATGCTTGCGAGACGATGGGTGCTACGACCGTTATTTGTACTGACAAGACGGGCACGCTGACGCAGAACAAAATGCAGGTCTATGAGAGCCGTTTCTTCGGGATGCCTTCGGGATGCCTTCGGGATGATGCTGTGGCCGAGGGAATGGCCGTCAACTCCACGGCCTCGCTGGATTTCTCCGACCCGAAGTCGCCCCAGGTGCTGGGCAACCCTACTGAGGGTGCTCTCCTGCTGTGGCTCGACCAGCAGGGCGTGGACTACCGCCAGTTGCGCGAGGCTGCTTCCATCGACGAGGAACTGCCCTTCTCCACAGAGCGCAAATATATGGCTACTGTCGTCCGCTCGCCTCGGCTCGGAGGGCAGCGCGTGCTCTACGTCAAGGGTGCGCCCGAGATCGTGCTCTCGCTCTGTGCCCAGACGGCAGGAGACGTGGCGCGCGAGACCATCGATGGCTGGCTGGCTGGCTATCAAGGCCAGGCCATGCGTACGCTGGGCTTTGCCTCGTTGCCACTCAAGGACGACGAGGAGGCCATCGCCGAGGGCAAGGTGGTGGCGAAGGGCCTTACCTTCCAAGGCATTGTGGCTATCAGCGACCCCGTGAGGGCCGATGTGCCGGCAGCAGTAGAGGAATGTATGAAGGCGGGCATCTTGATCAAAATCGTCACGGGCGACACGCCAGGAACGGCCAAGGAGATAGGGCGCCAGATAGGTCTCTGGACTCCGCAGGACGGAGACAGGGAAATCATCACCGGTCCGGAGTTTGCAGCCCTCTCGGACGAGGAACTTGCTCGCCGTGTGATGGACTTGAAGATCATTGCCCGGGCGCGCCCCATGGACAAAAAACGGCTTGTAGAGGCGCTGCAGAAACTCGACCAGGTGGTGGCCGTGACGGGCGACGGAACCAACGACGCACCTGCCCTCAAGGCGGCCCACGTCGGACTATCGATGGGCGACGGAACGGCCGTGGCCAAGGAGGCGAGCGATATCACGATCATCGACAACTCGTTCTCTTCCATCGGCAAGGCCGTGATGTGGGGACGCTCGCTCTACAAGAACATCCAGCGCTTCCTGCTCTTCCAGCTCACGGTCAATGTGGCGGCGTGCTTCATCGTCCTGAGCGGAGCCTTCATGGGCACGCAGAGCCCGCTCACGGTCACGCAGATGCTATGGGTGAACCTCATCATGGACACCTTTGCCGCCATGGCTCTGGCTTCGCTGCCGCCCTCGGAGCGCGTGATGCGGGACAAGCCGCGAGACCGCAAGGCCTTCATCCTCACCCGCGCGATGTATGAAAATATCCTGGGTGTGGGCGGCTGCTTCTTCGTCTTGCTCTTTGTGCTGCTCTATATCTTCGAGCACGCCGGCATCACGAGCCTCATGGACTTGCTCCACGTGCGCCTCGGAGCGTCCGACGGACTGACCCGCTACGAGGAGACGCTCTTCTTCACCATCTTCGTGATGACCCATTTCTTCTATCTCTTCTGTTCCAGGGCCTTCGAGACGGGACGCAGCGCCCTCCATTTCAAGGGCTGCAAGGGACTGCTGCTGATCGTGGCCATCATCTTCATTGGACAGATAGCCATGGTAGAACTGCCGGGAATACAGCATTTCTTCAACGTCTGCGACCTCAAAGTGGCGGACTGGGCCATCATCATCCTGGGCTCTTCCCTCGTCCTGTGGGTGCGGGAGGGCTGGAGCTGGCTCAAGCGCTGCGTCGGCTAAGGGAGCAGAATCTGTGTGCTGGGCGGGCGCGCCTCGAACTTTTTGCGCCCGCCAGGCACAAAAACGCGGGTATCATTTTGCCATTCGGCCTTATTTTTGTATTTTTGCATCCTTGAACTTTCGCGAAGGGGAAGAGCCACGCTGCTTGCTAGATCTTTCCCCTCTCTGCGGCAACAATTCAACAAGGCAAAGGCTGACTATGGCAACAAACGACAAGGGACTTACCCCCATGATGCGGCAGTTTTTCTCGATGAAGGAGAAGCACCCCGAGGCGCTGCTGCTCTTCCGCTGCGGCGACTTCTATGAGACCTACTGCGACGACGCGGTGGAGGCTGCGCGCATCCTGGGCATCACGCTCACGCGTCGCAACAACGGAGCGGCGAGTGGGGCGGAGATGGCGGGTTTTCCCCACCATGCCCTCGACACCTATCTGCCGAAACTCATCCGCGCGGGAAAGCGTGTGGCCATCTGCGACCAACTGGAGGATCCGAAGAAAAAGCGGGCCGCCATCAAGGGCAAGAAGGGCCTTTCGGAGATGGACAAGATGGTGAAGCGCGGCATTACCGAACTCGTGACGCCGGGCGTGGCCATGGGAGACAACGTGCTCAACTACAAGGAGAACAACTTTCTTGCCGCCATCCATTTCGGTAAGGGGGCTTGCGGTGTGAGCTTGCTTGATATTTCCACGGGAGAGTTTCTCACCGGAGAGGGCAACTACGACTATGTGGAGAAACTCCTGGGCAACTTCCAGCCGAAGGAAGTGCTCTACGACCGCACGCGCAAGCAGGACTTCGAACAGCAGTTTGGCACCAAATTCGTCACCTTTGAACTCGACGACTGGGTCTTCACCGACCAGACGGCACGACAGAAGCTCCTCAAGCATTTCAAAACCAAGAACCTCAAGGGTTTTGGCGTGGACCACCTGCGCAACGGCATCGTTGCCGCAGGGGCCATCATGCAGTATCTGGAACTGACCCAGCACACACATATCTCTCATATCACCTCGCTGCGCCGCATCGAGGAGGACCGCTACGTACGTCTCGACCGCTTCACCATCCGATCCCTGGAGCTCCTCCAGCCGATGCAGGAGGAGGGCACGAGTCTGCTTGACGTCATCGATCATACGGTCACGCCGATGGGTGGACGCATGATCCGACGGTGGACGGTCTTCCCGCTGCGCGATGTCAGGCAGATCAACGAGCGGCTCGATGGTGTGGAGTATTTCTACCGCGACACGGACTTCCGCGAGACGGTGGACGACGAGTTTCACCGCATCGGCGACCTGGAGCGCATTATCTCCAAGGCAGCGGTGGGCCGCATCTCACCCCGAGAGGTCAACCAGTTGCGCCATGCGCTGGCTGCCACTGTGCCCGTGAAGACGGCTTGCCTGGAGTCGGACAACGAGGCGATGCGGCGTGTGGGCGAGCGACTGAACCTCTGCGAGACGCTCCGAAAGAGAATAGAGCAGGAGATACAGCCCGACCCACCCCTGCAGATCAACAAGGGGGGCGTGATAGCGGCGGGCTTCAGTCCTGAGCTCGACGACCTGCGATCCATCCGCGACAATGGCAAGGAGTATCTGTTGCAGATACAGCAGCGGGAGATGGAAAAGACGGGTATCAGTTCGCTGAAGATAGGCTTCAACAACGTCTTCGGCTACTACCTGGAGGTACGCAACACGTTCAAGGACAGGGTGCCAGCGGAGTGGGTGCGCAAGCAGACCCTCGCCCAGGCGGAGCGCTACATCACCGAGGAACTGAAGGAGTATGAGGAGAAAATCCTCGGTGCCGACGAGAAGATCATCGCCCTCGAGACTTCGCTCTTCATGCAGTTGGTGGAGGACATGAGGGAGTATATCCCGCAGATTCAGATCAATGCCAATGTCATAGCCCATCTCGACTGCCTGCTCTCCTTTGCCAAGGTGGCGGAGGAGCAGGGCTACGTGCGCCCCGTGGTCGATGAGAGCGACGTGCTCGACATCAGTCAGGGTCGCCATGCTGTCATCGAGACGCAGCTTCCTGTCGGGGAGCGATATGTCCCCAATGATGTCTATCTGGACACGGAGCGCCAGCAGATTGTGATGATCACGGGTCCTAATATGTCGGGTAAGTCGGCCTTGCTGCGCCAGACGGCCCTCATAGCAATCATGGCCCAGATGGGCTGTTTCGTGCCTGCCGAGCGCGCCCGCATAGGACTGGTGGACAAGGTCTTTACGAGGGTGGGCGCCAGCGACAGCCTCTCCACGGGCGAATCAACGTTTATGGTGGAGATGACCGAGGCTGCCAATATCCTCAACAACGTCACGCCACGCTCGCTCGTGCTCTTCGACGAACTGGGGCGCGGCACGTCCACCTACGACGGCATCTCCATAGCCTGGGCCATCGTGGAATATCTCCACGAGCACAAGCGTGCCCAGGCTCGCACGCTCTTTGCCACCCACTACCATGAGCTCAACGAGATGGAGAAACGCTTCGACCGCATCAAAAACTACAATGTGAGCGTCAAGGAGATGGATGGCAAGGTGATCTTCCTCCGCAAACTGGAGCGTGGAGGCAGCGAGCACTCCTTTGGTATCCATGTGGCCGAGATAGCAGGTATGCCGCCCTCCATCGTCCGCAGGGCTTCGACGATCCTGAAGCAGCTGGAGGCGGACAACGCTCAGGTGGGGTCGGCGGGAAAACCGAATGTGGAGAATGTGGCGACGACCGACGGAATGCAGATGTCGCTCTTCCAGCTCGACGACCCCGTGCTCTCGCAGATCCGCGACGAGATACTACATCTCGACATCGACCACCTCACGCCGATGGACGCACTCAACAAGCTCAACGATATCAAGCGAATACTCAATGGCAAATAGCCCCTGGAGAGCGGCGTGCAGCATAATAAAATATAATAATGAGTTGGAACGCATGGCTATACAAGCAAAATTGCGTAACTTTGCACCCCAATCGAGTGATTGACTCAATTTATAAGGTAATAAGAACTTCAACAAGGAAAACAGAATGGCATATCTTTTTTCATCAGAGTCTGTCTCTGAAGGACATCCCGATAAAGTAGCGGACCAGATTAGCGACGCTTTGCTCGACCAGTTTTTGGCCTATGACGACAAGGCACATTGCGCCATCGAGACTTTCAACACAACGGGACAGGTGGTGATCATGGGCGAGGTGCGCTCCACGGAGTATGTCGATTTGCAGACCGTGGCCCGCAAGACCATCGACCGTATTGGCTACAATAAGGCTGAGTATCAGTTTGACTCGAAGTCTTGTGGTATTCTGACTGCCATTCACGAGCAGAGCGAGGATATCGATCGGGGCGTCAGCCGCGAGGACGAGGAGGCGCAGGGTGCTGGCGACCAGGGAATGATGTTCGGCTACGCCTGCAATGAGACGGCCAACTATATGCCCGTCACGCTCGATCTCGCTCATCTCATCATGCGGACGCTGGCAGACATCCGCAAGGAGGGTAAGCAGATGACCTATCTCCGCCCCGACTCCAAGAGTCAGGTGACGGTGGAATATAGCGACGAGGGTGTGCCGCAGCGCATCGTCACCATCGTCGTATCGACACAGCACGACCCCTTCATGGACGACGACGAGGCAATGCTGGCCCAGATTCAAAAGGATGTGGAGGAAATACTCATGCCGCGGGTGAAGGCGCAGATCGAGTCGGAGTCCGTCCTCGCACTCTTCAACGATGACATACAATATTTGGTCAACCCCACGGGCAAGTTTGTCATTGGTGGTCCTCACGGCGACACGGGCCTGACGGGCCGCAAGATCATTGTCGATACCTACGGCGGACGTGGTGCCCATGGTGGCGGCGCCTTTTCGGGCAAGGATTCTTCCAAGGTGGACCGATCGGCCGCCTATATGGCGCGCTACATTGCCAAAAACATGGTGGCTGCGGGTGTGGCCGATGAGGTGCTCGTGCAATTGGCCTATGCTATCGGCAAGGCGGAGCCCGTGAGTGTCTATGTCAATACTTATGGACGCAAGCATGTGGCGATGAGCGACGGCGAGATAGCCGCAAAGATAAAGGGTCTTTTCGATCTGAAGCCTAAGGCCATAGAGCGCCAGCTCAAGCTGCGCCAGCCGATGTATCTTGAGACGGCAGCCTATGGCCACATGGGCCGCAAGAACGAGGTGGTGAAGAAAAGCTTTACGAGCCGCTACCACGAGACGAAGACCATCGACGTGGAACTGTTCACCTGGGAGAAACTGGACCTGGTGGAGAAACTGAAAGAAGCATTCGGACTCTAAGCAAATGCCTGTTCTGCTGAAGGATACGCTGACGACGCAACCCGTCAATGAAAACGCGACGCCCAATCCGGGGTCCAATTTTACGACAATAGACGGGGAGACGCGCAACACGGCAGGGATGACTCCCTACCGTGTGTTGCAGGAGTTGCGTCCTGACGCGACCGAGGACCAGAAGGATTCGGCCATTCAGGCCCATTTCAAGGTCGGCGACATAGCCTACAACACGCGCACGGACACGATGACGACTTTCGGCATCCGGGTGCTGAAGGTGAAGCCCTTCGAGAAGACACGCTTCATGGACACGACCTACTTCCATGGCGGGAAGTATTTCCACCCCGAGCTCGGACTGCCACGGGTGGGCGTGGCGGGCGATCCTGCTCCCTATCTCCTGCGCAACGACAACACCATCACCTCGCTGCTGCTGGGCTGCTTCTTGTTGGCTATGTTTTCCTTTTCCTTCTCCAAAAATCTCTTCTTGCAACAGCTGAAGAATTTCTTCTTCGTGCCGCGCAGCGTGGCCGAGATGACAGAGACGGCCCTGGAGCGTCGCTTCCAGTGGTTCTTCATCCTCCAGACCGCCATGCTCTTGGGCATTATCTACTATGTCTATCAGGCGTTCTACCTCCATACCGACTTCGTCATCGACTCGCAACTGGCCCTTATCGCACTTTTTGCGGGCTTCTTCACGCTCTATTTCGGAGTGAAGTATGGTATCTATAAGTTTGTCAATTGGGTATTTTTCCATCGTCAAAATAATGAACAATGGAACCGATCCTGGCGACTGCTTAGTGCCACGGAGGGCGTGCTGCTTTTCCCACTCGTCCTTCTCGTCGTCTATTTCGACCTTCCGCTCCCTTCTGCCTTTATCTACACCGCTTCCATCATCGTTTTGGTGAAGATTCTGACCTTTTACAAAAGCTTCACCATCTTTTTCAGTCAATCGAACGTCCATCTGCAAATTATTTTGTACTTTTGTGCGCTCGAACTGATGCCGATCGTGACTTCGTGGGGCATTTTGGAAATGATAGCAAGCTATTTGAATATAAATTTTTAAGACAACGATGATTAAAAAGATTTTGATATCCCAACCACAGCCCAGTGCCAAATCTCCTTATTTTGACATAGAGAAAGCACAAGGTGTAGAAATGGTGTTCAGACCGTTCTTCAAAGTGGAAGGAATCACGGCCAAGGAGTTTCGCCAGCAGAAGATCAACATCCTCGACTACTCGGCTGTAGTGTTCACTTCACGCCACGCTGTCGACAACTACTTCAAGCTGGCCAAGGAAATGCGCATCACCATTCCTGAGGACATGAAGTACTTCTGTGTCATCGAAACCATCGCTCTTTATATTCAAAAATACGTCCAATACCGCAAGCGCAAGGTCTTCTTTGGCAAGACGGGCAAGATTGCGGACCTCATCCCGACTATGGTGAAGCACAAGGTGGAGAATTATCTCGTGCCGCAGAGTTCGGTCCACAACGACAGTCTCTCTTTGCTGCTGGACGAGAAGGGCCTCAAGCACCGCGAGTGTGTGATGTACCGGACAGTGAACAACGAACTGACGGAGGAAGAGGTGAAAAACTTCGACTATGACATGGTGGTCTTCTTCTCTCCCACGGGGGTGCAGTCGTTTACCAGTAGTATGCCCCAGTTTGAGCAGGGCGACGTTCGTATCGCAGCCTTTGGTCCTGCTACGGCTAAGGTGATCCGCGACTCGGGACTGCGTCTTGATTTGGAGGCACCCACCAAGGAGTTTCCGTCTATGACGGCTGCGGTGGAAAAATATCTGAAGCGAGAGAACAGAGTACAGCAATAATTCATAGAAGCGCATAGACCAAAGTATATAACGCCCACGAAGATGACTGCGGGTAAGCACACATTCGGCAAAGAAGAGCATATCGTCAGCAAGTTGCAGATAGACCGTCTCTTCAGCAAAGGAGGCAGCCGTGCGTTGTCGGCCTTTCCGATTCGTGTGGTCTATCGTCTCTATGACCGTCCGGAGTATGACCCCGTGGCCGTGCAGGTGCTCCTGAGCGTACCGAAGCGCCATCTGAAGCATGCTGTGGCGCGCAATCGCGTGAAACGCCAATTGCGCGAGGCGTATCGCTTGCAAAAGGAAATCCTCGCCGAGGCGCTGCCAGAGGGCAACCATCTGGACCTGGCCTTCATTTGGCTGAGCGATGATTTGGTTGATACCGCGACCGTCCACCATCGCATGGGCAATCTCCTTGCCCGCCTGGCGGAGCGACTGGGTAGTGCCAAAGCCTGATGAACTTAGCACATAGCGTGATGATGAGACTTTCGGAAGCCGCGCGGGCACTTTCGCGCATCCTTAGCTGGTTGCTCATCCTGCCCATTCGCTTCTATCAGCAATGTATCTCGCCCTTCACGCCTCCCTCTTGCCGCTTCACGCCGACGTGCTCGGAGTATGCGCGTCAAGCAATAGCAAAGCACGGACCTTTCAAGGGTCTCTATTTGGCCATCCGCCGACTGCTTAGGTGCCATCCCTGGGGTGGATCGGGCTACGACCCCGTGCCTTGAGTCAAGAGGCGGGTCCACTACGATGCGTAGCACCCATGATGGAGTGCTATATATTAATAAGGAGAAATAGAACAATCTTTTAAATACATCTCATACAATTTCTATGAAGAATTTTGTTGAAGAGCTGAAATGGCGTGGAATGCTTGCACAGATCATGCCAGGCACAGAGGAATATCTTTTGGAACATACCGTGTCGGCCTATCTCGGCACAGATCCTACCGCAGACTCCCTCCATATCGGACACCTCTGCGGCATCATGATGCTGCGCCATCTGCAGCGTTGTGGACACAAGCCTTATCTTCTCGTCGGAGGCGCTACGGGTATGATTGGCGATCCGTCGGGCAAAAGTGCGGAGCGCAATCTCCTTGACGCCGAGACGCTCTACCACAATCAGGAGGCCATCAAGAAGCAGGCATCCAAGTTTCTTGACTTCGACGGCACGGCGCCCAACAAGGCCGAGATGGTCAACAACTACGACTGGATGAAGGATTTCTCCTTCCTCGACTTTGCCCGCGAGGTGGGTAAGCACATCACCGTCAACTATATGATGGCGAAGGAGAGCGTGCAGCAGCGTCTCAACGGTACGGCGCGCGACGGACTTTCCTTTACTGAGTTTACCTACCAGCTCCTCCAGGGTTACGACTTTCTCCATCTCTACCGCGAGCATGGCGTCCGGTTGCAGTTGGGTGGCAACGACCAGTGGGGCAATATGACGACGGGTACTGAGCTGATCCATCGCACTCTGGGCAACGACGTAGAAACCTTCTGTATCACCTGTCCGCTCATCACGAAGGCCGATGGCAAGAAGTTTGGCAAGACGGAGAGTGGCAACGTTTGGCTCGACGCCAAGCGCACCACGCCCTATGCCTTCTACCAGTTCTGGCTCAACGTGGCTGACGATGAGGCAGAGCGCTATATCCGCATCTTCACCGACCTCGACCATGAAACCATCGAGGGGCTCATCGCCGAGCACAGACAGGATCCGGGCCGCCGCGTCCTGCAGCGTCGTCTCGCCGAGGAGGTGACGGTAATGGTCCACTCGCGCGAGGACCTCGACATGGCTATCGCTGCCAGTAACATCCTCTTCGGCAAGGCTACCCGCGAGACGCTGGAGCAGCTTGATGAGGCTACGCTCAACGATGTATTCAAGGACGTGCCCCACTATACGATCTCCCGCGACCAGCTCGGACAACCTGCCGTTGATATCTTCTGTCAGGAGGGTTGGCAGATCTTCCCCAGCAAGAGTGAGATGCGCAAGCTCGTCAAGGGCAACGGCGTGAGCCTTAACAAGGAGAAGCTCACGGCCTTCGACCGTCCTGTCACAGCCGAGGACCTCATCGACGGCAAGTATCTGCTCGTGCAGCGTGGCAAGAAAAACTATTACCTGGTCTCTGTAGGCGAATAGACCAAGGATATCTGCAAAGGCGGGTTGTAAGCGGAAAACCGCTTGTAGCCCGCCCTTGCTCATTCGTACCAACCTGTGCTCTATCCATTTTTGACAGCCCCCTCTACAAAGAGGGAAATGGCGGGAAAAATGCTCGTAGGTGAGTAATTTCCGGGAAAAACACGCTAAAAATCCAATTTTTCACCTAAACGCTTGGTTGTTTAGGAAAATAGTGCTATCTTCGCACATGAAATATATTAAAGACAAATAAAAACAAATTATCGGTTTAAGTTATGAAGAAAACATTACTCCTTTTAGGTGCAGCTGCACTTTTTTCTTCTGCCGCATCGGCTCAGTCTACTCGTCTTGCCTCCATCTACAGCAACGATGAGTATGAATTTACCCTCTTCGGATATGACGACCAAGGCCGTTTCAACCGTGTGGAGCGTCACGACTACAACGGCAGCATCTACTACGACAGCCTGGTCTTTAACGACAAGAGCCAAATCGAGGTGGATTATGCTTTCCAGAATCGCGACAACGATGAGGGTTATAAGCTCATGGCGAAGTGCACCTACGGCTATGATAAGAATGGCAACGTAGAGTGGCGCGACAACTACAACTCCTTTGGAAGCGACGAGCTCAGCCAGAGTGCCCATATCGTTTACACCTACGACGCAAAGAACCGGATGACACGCCAGACACAGTATTGGGCCAACGACTACGAGAATCCGTTTGCGATCATCACTTATACTTATAATGAGCTTGGTCAGCATATCACTACTGTCGAGAGCTACTCCGACTTCTTCGACCCGTCCGTATTTACCGAGGCCAACAAGAACGTCTATGAGTACAATGCCAAGGGACAGATCACCAATATCAAGCGCTATAGCGTCAATGAGGGTCAGTATGAGTTGGCCAATACCGAGGAGTTTGACTATGACGACTTGGGCAACGTCACCGAGGACCGCATTGTAGTCAGCTCGCGCATCGTCGCCAAAAACGTCTATCGCTACAATACTTCCGTCGATGCTTCGGATATCTATTATCCCGCATCCCACGAGTACAATATCGGCCGCACCTTCGGTTTGAACAGCCAGCTTGAGGAAGAGGATATCTGGGCTGATGCAGACGATGACGATGTCGATGAGGCCATCTATGCCTACACGCTGATTTATCACTATGAGGCCAGCGATCCCAACAAGGTAGAACAGGTGACTTCTACCAAGGCTTATGTTGATGCCAATGCCAAGGAAATCCACTTCGGTGGCGACGTCACCTGTGTCGTTAGCATCTATGGTCAGGATGGCAAGCTCGTCCTCAATACCAGTGCCCGTGGCAAGGCCGACCTTTCCACCCTTCCCGCTGGCATGTATATCGCCCGTGTACAGGGTGTGGGCACAGCTCCTTCTTTCCACAAGTTCGTGCTCAAGTAGGCAGCAGACTACGGACGAAAGTCTGATAACAACCACTTGAGACAAAGGCCTTGGGTGGAAGTCCAAAATCAATCGCAGAACAGGCAAACAGTAGTGACTGTTGCCCTTGGATCGGCGGCTGATTTTGGACTTTTTTGTTACTCGTCTCAACCTGCTTTCGCTGGCAAGAAAACAGGGTGCTCAAATCGTATCCTACTAAACAACCTTAAAAAAGGGCACTCGCTTCCCTATTTTACATAATTAACACTTTGAAAATGCGCTTATTTCGATTATTCTGCTTAAATTTGCAAGCAAAACGCCGTCCGAAAGGGTAGGCGAGCCGTTTTGCTGCACTACCGCCAGCTTTAGGCAGCAGCGGCAACGCATAAAAAGTACAATAGATCAAAAATGATGATACGCAAGATTTGGCCGCTCATGGTCGTCCTTTCTGCTGTCGCAATGCTCAGCTCCTGCCTCGGCAACGATGATGACGATGTCGACAACTCCTATACTTATTACAACGATGCGGGCATCGTCTCCTTCTCTCTCGGTACGATGAAGCAATATCGCGACACGGTGGCGAAGGACGGTAGCGACTCTACCTACTTTGTCCACATCGTCGGTAGCAGTTTTCCTTTTGTCATCGACCATGTGAAAGGACAGATTTACAACCCCGACTCATTGCCCTTCCGTACCGACGTGAGCCGTGTGGTGGTCACGGCTACCACACGCAACTCGGCCCTCATCTATATCAAGCGTCTTCCCTCCGACACGTTGGGAATCAACAAGGACAGTCTGGTCCGTTACGATGCCACCGACTCGCTCGACCTGCGCCAGCCCCGCGTCTTCCGCTGCTTGTCGCTTGACGGCACGGGATGGAGAAAGTATGACGTCAAGATCAACGTCCACCAGCAGAGTGGCGACGACTTCCATTGGAATCGCATGGCTGACCAGCCCATACTCTCTTCCATGACCGCCATGAAGGCTGTCGTCCTGGGCGATAGTCTCTATGTATTCGGACGTGCCGAAGGTAGTGGCCTTGTGCTGGGAGGAAGCCGCAAGGACGGCAACCTGCGGATGCTTACTCCCGATATCAATACGCCTATTGCTGCTGACGCTTACCAAGGCGTGGTGACGATGGGGCGCAAGATGTATTTTGTCAACAAAGGTATCGTGCTCTCTACCCCGGACGGCATCCATTATGAACAGAAGAGTCACGGCGATAATGGCCTCGTGCGCCTTGTCGCTGCCAGTCGTAAGGAACTCTTTGCGCTTACCACTACGGGCCATATCGTTTGCTCTCGCGACGAGGGATCCTCCTGGACAGAGACTACAATCGGCGACGACAAGCAGTTGATGCCCACAGAGATAGCAGGCTATACCTGTCAGCCTGTCCGTACCAACGACGAGGTGGACCGCATTTTGATCGTTGGTAAACTCACGGGAAGAAAGTATGCAGCCTCCTGGACGAAGATCACGGACTACAACGACACCCATATCGTCTATCCGTGGACCTATGTCGATGTGGCCGATGACAACCGCTATGCTCTCCAGGCCTACAACGGTCTGACAATCACGGCCTATAACGACGGTGCATTGGCCTTTGGCACTGATGCAGAGGGACGCTTTTCCCAGCTCCTTTATAGTAAGGATGGTGGTATTACCTGGAAGCCAACGGAGACACAGGCTATTCCGTCCGCGTTTCAGACTTCGGCAGCAGCCTTCACAGGCGTAGCGGATGCCGACAACTATATCTGGTTGCTCAACAGTGACGGACAGTTGTGGCGCGGCAGACTCGATCGTCTTGCCTGGAAGAAGTAGTCGGCCGACAAGACTTTGCCCGTCGCTACCTATTATATATTAGGAAAAATATAAGTACTGGGATCAGTTCGATCATATACTAAGTCATCAAGACAAGAATGAGGAAAACGCTGCTCTATATCTTGCTTCTGCTGCTGCCCGCCGTTTCATTGCGAGCGCAAGAGGAGGATACCTATCTCATGGAGGTGGGTGCTGGTGGCGGCATGATGGGCTATCTTGGCGACTTCAACAGTACGATCACCAAGGACCTCCAGCCCATGGCCTCCCTGCTTTGGCGCTACAATCTCTCGCCTTACATGGGGGTGAGGGCCAATGTCAGCTACGGCAAGATGAAGGGTTCGTCGGCAGACGTGAAGGACTACTATCCCAACCTTGCAGGAAAGCCCCCTTATGAGTTCAACAATACACTTATCGACGTGGGCTTCACCTACGAGTACAACTTCTGGCCCTACGGGACGGGACGCGACTATCGTGGCGCACAGCCAATCACGCCGTTCGTCTTTGCAGGATTGGGTGCAACCTACGTCTCCCTAGATGGTCAGACCGACAAAAGCAGCGTCTTTTCGGCCAATGTGCCGCTGGGTATTGGTATCAAATACAAGGCTGGCAAGAGAGTCAATATCGGAGTGGAATGGGCCATACACTTTTCGTTGAGTGACGAGCTCGACGGCAAGAAAGACCCCTACGATATCCCGAGCACGGGAGCTTTCAAGAATACTGATTGCTATTCCACGCTCCAATTCACCATCACATATAGTTTCAAGGCCAAGTGCAGAACTTGCCACAACGAGGATGAATAACAAAACAACGATCAATACGCTCGATCCGAACCGCATTCCGGAGCATATTGCCATTATCATGGATGGCAACGGCCGTTGGGCCAATGAGCACGGGAAACCCCGTTCCTACGGCCATCAGATGGGGGTGGAGACGGTCAGGAAAATAACTTCCGAGTGCACACGCTTAGGAGTCAAGTTTCTGACGCTCTATACCTTCTCCACGGAGAATTGGAATCGCCCAGCCACGGAGGTGGCTGCCCTTATGGGGCTGGTCCTCTCGTCGCTTGAGGACGAGATCTTCATGAAGAACAACGTGCGCTTCCGCGTCATTGGCGATATGGGTCGCCTGCCCGACGAGGTGCAGCAGAAGCTCCGCGAGACGGAGGAACATACCAAGGACAATACGGCTATGACGATGGTCGTGGCCCTGAGCTATTCCGCGCGCTGGGAGATCGTGAAAGCGGTCAAGGATATTGTCGATGAGAAATGGAACCCTCTCATCTCCCGCCGTATTGGATCGGAGGATATCACAGAGGAAGTTATTGCCCAGCATTTGCAGACAAGTTTCATGCCCGATCCCGACTTGCTGATCCGCACGGGCGGGGAGCTGCGCGTGAGCAATTTCCTGCTTTGGCAAATAGCCTATTCGGAGTTGTACTTCTGCGATACCTACTGGCCCGACTTCGACGAGGAGGACCTCCACAAGGCCATCATCAGCTACCAGAGCCGTCAACGTCGTTTCGGAAAGACCGAGAAACAAATTGAGAACGAAAATCAACAAGGATGAACAAGATAGATAAGGTGTTGCTGCTTGCCGGCTTTCTCTCGGTGGGAACGGCGGCAAAGGTGTGCGCACAAGAGAAGATTGTCAACCCACCGATCAGTTATGCGGGCGTGCCAGGCAACTATCGTCTGGCGGGCTTGCAGGTGTCAGGTGTGGAAGGCTACGAGGACTATGTGCTCACGAATATCTCCGGTCTGCAGGTCGGGCAGGAGATCGAAATTCCGGGCAATGCCGTCACGGATGCCGTGAAGCGCTATTGGAAGCACGGACTCTTCTCTGACGTCTCTATCGCAGCCGACTCGATCGTTGGCAACGACGTCTATCTGCATATCTACCTCAAGACGCGCCCCCGTGTCTCCACCATCAATTATAGTGGTGTGAAGAAGAGCGAGCAGACCGACCTCGAAAACTCCCTCGGACTGCTCAAGGGTGGACAGATTACGCCCAACATGATCGACCGCGCAAAGCTCATCGCCAAGAAGTATTTCGATGACAAGGGCTATAAGAACGCCGAGATCAACATCCGCCAGCGCGAGGACGTGGTCAACAAGAACCACGTTATCCTCGACATCGAGATAGATAAACACGAGAAACTGAAGGTCCGCACCATCTATATCCATGGCAACCAGCAGTTGCCAGCCAGCAAGATCAAGGGTGGCCTTTTCCGCAAGGGAGCTTTTGCCAAGATCCACGAGGCAGGAAAGCTGGGCAACTTCCTCAAAGCGAAGAAGTTTACGCCCGAGCGCTGGGCAGAGGACAAGAAGAATCTTATAGCCAAATACAACGAGCTGGG
>OHHT01000157.1_pt1 | contig 30274 bp, 29 predicted proteins | sample 1568061 | NCBI WGS metagenome assembly OHHT01 (sample SAMEA3879550, study PRJEB24766) | human gut metagenome | biome: human-associated habitat; feature: feces | place: USA | collected 1985/1987 | reverse complement strand
GCCTGCCCAAGGCCCGCCGCTTTGCGGAATACTATATCCCCACCACCCTCAAGCTCCTGCACACCTACAACGATGTGCAGAGCCAGCAGGGCGAGAACGCGGAGGCCATCCGCCGGGATATTGCGGGCATCCTGCACACCCTGAATCAGGCTTATGATAACCTCTACGATAAGCTTTTGTCGGACGTGGCGCTGGACGTTTCCAGCGAGATCGCTGCGCTGCAGGGGATGCTGGCGAACGATGGTCTGGCCGGGGAGGGATTGCGATGACCTACCGGGCCTGGAACACCAAGACCGTTGACCGCGCCGCGCTGAAAGAGCTGACAGCGGCCATCGCCCAGCAGAACACCGAAGAGCTGGAATACCAGAACATGGACGAAGAGTGGAGCGAGGAAAAGTACCGCTCTGTCCTCGCGGTCCAGCAGAAAGAAGCCGGCCTGCTGGCCGGCATCCTCGCTGCCCGGGGCATCACCGACCCCGCCGAGGCGCTGACCCTTCTGGCGGGCGAAGAAGAGCTGAGCGACCCCATGCTCCTGACCGACATGGATAAAGCCTGTGAGCGCATCCTGCGGGCCATCGACGAGGGGGAGACGATCGTCGTCTTCGGCGACTACGACGTGGACGGTGTGACCGCCACGGCCCTGCTCTATCAGCACCTGAAAGGGATGGGCGCCGCCGTCAAGTGTATGCTGCCCAGCCGGGAGGGCGACGGCTACGGCCTCTCGAAGAACGCGATCCAGTCGATTTATGATAAGGGCTGCCGCCTCATCGTCACGGTGGACAACGGCATCTCTGCCGTAGAGGAAGCCGCATTCGCGGCCAGCCTCGGCATCGACCTCATCATCACAGACCACCATCTGCCCCACGACACCCTGCCCCAGGCAGTGGCCATCGTGGACCCCCGCCGTGCCGACGACCACAGCCCCTTCAAGGGCCTGTGCGGCGCGGGCGTGGCCTTCAAGCTCTGCGCCGCGCTGGATGGCTGCCCGCCGGAAGAGATGCTGGAATACTGCGGCGACCTCGCCGCTGTTGGCACCGTGGCCGATGTTATGCCCCTGACAGGGGAGAACCGCACCATCGTCAAAGCAGGTCTGCGCCAGCTGCAAAATACGGACAGACCCGGCTTCTGCGCCCTTTTGGAAGAAGTGGGCCTTGCAGGCAAGCCGGTGACGGCAGAGAACATCAGCTACGCCATCGCGCCCCGCATCAATGCGGCGGGCCGGATGGACAGCGCCGTGACCGCTTTGCAGCTGGTGCTCTGTGAAGACGAAGACCGGGCGGTCGAATTGGCTCATAAGCTGAGTGACATCAACATCCAGCGGCAGGAGACGGAGATGGAGATCGTCAAAGCCGCGCAGGAGCTGCTGGACGCTGAGCCGGAACGCCTCGAAGACCGGGTCATCCTGCTCTGGGGCAGAGACTGGCACCCCGGCGTCATCGGCATCGTGGCCTCCCGCCTTGTGGAAAAGACCGGACGCCCGGTCATCGTGGTGTCGGTAGATGAGCACGGCGAGGGCAAGGGCAGCGGCCGCAGCGTGCAGGGCTTCAACCTGCACGAGTGCATCGCCTCCTGCGCCGACATCCTGCTTCGCTTCGGCGGCCACGCCATGGCAGCGGGCCTCTCGGTGCGGGAAGAGGATCTGCAGACGCTCCGCCAGCGGCTCAACGACTGGGCGGCCCGGGAGTGTCCCGTGCTGCGCACCCCGCCGCTGGAATGCGATCTGTCCGTCCACCTCGACCGTCTGACGGTGGAGAGCGTCCGCCGCCTCGACCAGCTGGCACCCTACGGTGCCGACAACCCCAGCCCGGTCTTCGTGCTGGAAATGGCTGTCGTGGAGGGCGTCTATGCCGTCTCGGAGGGCAAGCACTGCCGCCTGCGTCTGCGGCAGGGCAATTCCAGCATCTACGCCGTCTGGTTCGGGATGCACCCGGAACAGGTGCCTTACTCGACGGGCGACGTCGTGGACGCAGCCATCAGCCTTTCGGTCTACGATTCGCCCCGGGGCGCACAGCTGTCGGGCCGCATCATCGAGCTGCACCCGGCGGGCCTCGGCAACACAGCTGCAGAGCAGGCCGCGCTGGTGCAGGCGCTGCGCCGGGGTACGCCCCTGACGCCGGAGCAGAAGGAGAGCATCGCCCCGGAGCGCAGTCATATCATCACCGTTTATCGGGAGCTGCAGGCGCGGCGCTGGCACGCCGAGGACCTGCAGCCCCTGTTTGCAAAACTCGGCGAGGAGAACACCGGTCGGACGCTGGTGGCCGTCGCCGCGCTGGAACAGGTCGGCCTCATCACAGCGGCTGACCGGGGCGGGGCAAAGTTCTGGGAACTCGTGCCTGCCACCGGAAAGAAAAACCTTGCCGATGCGCCCATCCTGAAATGTCTGGAGGAACGATAAAGATGCCTGAGGGAAAGAAACCTGTCCTCCCCTCGCCCGCAGCACCGGCTGCGGCGAAAGAGGACAGCTACTCTGCAAAGACCCATCTCCACCAGCCCGTGCCGGTGACGGAGATGGCTACCGTGGCCGCAACGGCCCTGCCGGCCAACGCCCCTGAGGGGACCCTTCCCTCGGAGGTGCGGCCCGAGATCGTGACCTGGGAGAAGCTGGTGGAGGCCATCAAAGCCAGCGGCAAAGCCTACAATATGGCCATGATAGAAAAGGCTTACGACCTGGCCAACGACGCCCACAAGGGGGTCTGCCGCCGCAGCGGTGAGCCCTATATCTGCCACCCGCTGGCTGTGGCCCGCCTCGTGCTGGACCTCGGCATGGACAGCGAGAGCATCGCCGCCGCCCTGCTCCATGATGTGGTGGAGGACACCCCCACCACGCTGACCGACCTGACCACCGCTTTCGGCGAAGAGGTGGCTGCGCTGGTGGACGGCGTCACCAAGCTGACCAAGATCCAATTTTCCAATATCGAAGAGCTGCAGGCCGAGAACCTGCGCAAGATGCTGCTGGCCATGAGCCGTGACGTCCGCGTCATGATCATCAAGCTCTGTGACCGCCTGCACAATATGCGCACCGGCGACGCATGGCCGGAGCAGAAGCGCCGCGACAAGGCCCGGGAGACCATGGAGGTCTACGCTCCCATCGCCAACCGTCTGGGCATCCTGAACGTCAAGGAGGAGCTGGAAGACCGCAGCCTCCACTACCTCGACCCCGTGGGCTACGAGGAAATCAACAAGATGCTCAGCGAGCGCGCGGGCGACGAGTTTCTGGCCAGCGTGTCGGGCGTCATCAAGAGCCGCCTCGAGGAGAGCGGCATCGAGGGCGCGACCATCAAGCGGAGAGTCAAGAGCATCTACGGCATCTACCGCAAGACCATCATGCAGAACAAGTCCTTTGATGAAATTTACGACATCTACGCGGTGCGCATCATCCTGGACACTCTGGCTGAGTGCTACAGCACCCTGGGCCTCATCCACGATATGTACCACCCGCTGCCCAACCGCTTCAAGGACTATATCTCCACCCCCAAGCCCAACGGCTACCAGAGCCTCCACACCACCGTCATCGGCCACGAGGGCATCCCCTTTGAGGTGCAGATACGCACCCGCACCATGGACGAGCAGGCCGAGTACGGCGTTGCCGCCCACTGGAAGTATAAAGAGGGCCTCGAGGGCCACGATAAACTGGATGAGCGGCTGGCATGGGTCAGCCAGCTGCTGGAAAACCAGCGCGTCAGCGAGGATTCCGGCAACCTGCTCCACGATTTGAAGAGCGACCTGCTGCCGGAGGAGGTCTTTGCCTTCACCCCGAAGGGCGACGTCATCAACCTGCCTGCGGGCGCAAACTGCATCGACTTTGCCTACGCCATCCACTCTGCCGTCGGCAACCGGATGGTGGGCTGCAAGGTCAACAACCGCATCGTCCCCATCGACCATGTCGTGGCGACGGGCGAGATCATTGAAGTCATCCTCGGCCCGGCGGACAAAGGCCCCAGCCGCGACTGGCTCAAGATCGTGCGCACCAGCGAGGCCAAGAGCAAGATACGCAACTGGTTCAAGAAGATGCGCCGCGAAGAGAACATCCAGCAGGGCCGCGACGCGCTGGCCAAAGAGCTGCGCCGGGAGATGATATTCATCCCCGACGACCAGCTGGATGAGTTCGTGGGCAGCTGCAGCCGTCGTCTGCGCCAGAACAACGCGGAGGAAATTTACGCTGCCATCGGCTACGGCGGCATGACCATCGCCAACTGCCTGCCCAAGCTCAAAGAGGAGTGGCAGAAGCTCAAGGCCGCCGAGGCTGCTGAGAACAAGTCGGTGGAGGATCTGCCGAAGGTCGATTTGAGCCGCGTCCACGCCACTGACGGCGTAGTGGTGGAGGGCTTCGATAACACCCCCATCAAGTTTGCAAAGTGCTGCTCGCCCCTGCCCGGCGACCCCATCGTGGGCTTCATCACCCGGGGCTTCGGCGTCTCCATCCACAAGCAGAGCTGCGCCAACGCGGTGTCCAGCATGAAAGACCCCTCCAACGCCCCCCGCTGGGTCAAGGCTTACTGGGCCGACAGCGTCAAGGACAGCTACAAGGCCGGTCTGGAGATCATCGCCCTCAACCGCAACGAGCTGCTGTCCGATGTGCTGGCCGCGCTGGCTGACATCCGCGTCCCCATCTACGCCATGAACGCCCGTCAGGTGGAGAACAACTGTGCCGTCATCAGCCTGACCATCGGCATCAACAATACAGAGCACCTCAACCGGGTCGTGGCCCGTCTGTCCAAAGTCAAGGATGTGCTCAAGGTAACAAGGAGCTAATATGCGTGCAGTCATTCAGGCCGTATCCTCGGCCAGCGTCCGGGTCAACGGCGGCGAGCCGCGCCCCATCGGTCCCGGCCTCGTCATCCTGCTGGGCGTCAAGGACACCGATACTCTCGACATCGTGCCGAAACTGGCTGAAAAATGCGCGGGCCTGCGCATTTTCAAGGACGAAAACGACAAGCTGAACCTCAGCGCAAAGGACCTCGGGTACTCTGCACTGGTGGTGAGTCAGTTCACCCTCTACGGCGACACGAAGAAGGGCTTCCGTCCCAGCTTCATCAAGGCGGCAAGACCGCCGCTGGCTGTGGACGCCTACGAGCTGTTCCTCGCCGAGATAAACAAGCAGGGCCTCAAGGATGTCCAGCACGGCGAGTTCGGCGCGGATATGCAGGTGTCGCTGGTCAACGAAGGCCCCTGCACCATCGTCATCGACACCGACGAGTGGCATAAAGGAGAAAAATAAACCATGAAGGCATTTCATCTGGTCGGCCCTGCGCCGTTTTACACCAACAGCTTCCTGCTCATCTCGGACGCAGGCAACGCGGTGGTCATCGACCCCGCCGCCGAGGTGCAGGAGTACGATAAGATCTTAAAGGAGCACGGCGGCAAGCTGAGCCTTATCCTCTGCACCCACGGCCACTACGACCATGTGGGCAGTGCGGGGGTCCTGAGCCGCGAGTGGGGCGCAAAGCTCTACTGTGAGCCCGCCGACTGTCGGGGAACCCAGCTGCTGCCCCTCAAGGGTTCGGACAGCGGCTACGAAGAGGGCGAGGTCATCCCCCTCGACGAGCTGAGCTTCACTGTCTGGCACACCCCCGGTCACACTGAGGGCAGCGTGGTGCTGCTGTGCGGGAGCTATCTCTTCGTGGGCGACACGGTCTTTCAGGGCAGCATCGGCCGCACCGACCTCGAGGGCGGCGACAGCCGGAAGATGGACGAGAGCCTACGCAAGTTCGCGGCCCTGCCCGTCCCGGCCGAGGCGCAGGTGCTGCCCGGCCACGGCGATTTCTCCACCTTCGGGCAGGAGGCCGCCACCAACTTCTATATCAAAAATGCGCTGAGAAACGCATAAAAAGGCGGGATTTCACATGAATATCTATATCACGGGCCTCGGCTCGGGCTACGAGGTGGAGCACCTCGTCCGCCTGTTCTACCCAATGGCCCCGCTCACCCTCACCCCGCCCGAGGACGGCGCAGACTGCGTCTGGGCCGAGAAGCGGCCTGACAAGCTCTGGGCCATGGTGCGGCAGGGCGGCAAGAGCCAGACCGCCGAAGCACCTCTGCCCATTCCCGTGGAAGAGGGCGGCGAGACGCCGGAATTTGCGCTGGCCAGCCTGACCTATGACCTGCTGCGCAGCTGGACGGGTATCCGCCCGCCCTGGGGCAAGATGACCGGCGTCCGCCCGGTGCGCCTCGTCCACGACAAGCGGGCCGCAGGCTGGACGGAAGAGGAAATCGACGATTTCTTCCTCAAGCGCTTCGACTGCTCGCCCGAAAAATACGGCATGGCCAAGGCCATCGCGGACTTGCAGGAGCCTATCCTGAAAGTAGGCAGTGCGCCCAAGACCTACAGCCTCTATATCGGCATCCCGTTCTGCCCCTCCCGGTGCAGCTATTGCAGCTTCGTCAGCTGCAACCTCGACCGTGACCGCAAGCTGGTGCAGCCCTATGTGGACTGCCTGTGCAAAGAGGTCGAGGCCATCCGGGACGAGGCTGACAAGGCCGGGCTGATGCTCTGCAGCATCTACATCGGCGGCGGCACCCCCACCAGCCTCTCGGCAGCGCAGCTGCGCCAGCTCATGGGGACGGTGCGGGACTGCTTCGACCTTTCCACCATCGTGGAATACACGGTGGAAGCCGGACGCCCTGACTGCACCGACGCCGAAAAGCTGGCCGTCATCAAGGAATACGGCGCGACCCGCATCTCCATCAATCCGCAGACCTTCTCGGATGAAGTATTGGAGAACATTGGCCGCAGGCACTCGGCTCAGGACATCCTCGACTGCTATGCCGAGGCCCGGGCCGCAGGCCACGACGACATCAACATGGACCTCATCGCTGGCCTGCCCGGCGACACGGTGGAAGGGTTCGAGAAGAGCCTGCGTCAGGCCATCGCCCTCGACCCTGAGAACATCACAGTCCACACCCTGACCCTCAAGCGGGCCTCCCGCATCGTCATCGAGGACCAGAAGGAGAACGACTACGCCGATGTGGCCGCCATGCTGGAAAAGTGCCATCTGCTGGCCGAGGCGGGCTATCGGCCCTACTACCTCTATCGTCAGAAAAATACCCTCCAAAACCTGGAAAACGTGGGCTGGTGCAAGCCGGGCCACGAGGGGTATTATAATATCTATATCATGGAAGAAGTCCAGACCATCCTCTCGGCCGGCGCAGGCGGCAGCACCAAGCTGGTGGCCGACGGCGGCAAGCGGATGCAGCGCATCTTTAATTTCAAGTATCCGACAGAATACATCCAGCGTTTCGACGAAGTGCTGGAACGGAAAAAAGGAGTGGCTGTTTTTTATGATCACGATTTGGGTACCGAAACGTCTGGTTGAGATAGACCTGTACAACGTCGCCGCCCAGAGCCCGGCGGCACTGGCAGAGATGAGTGAGAAGAGCTACCGCCAGCGGGTGGCCTATGCTGCCCAGAAGATCAGGGACTCCCGCGCCAAGATCGTCATGCTCACCGGCCCGTCGGCCAGCGGCAAGACGACTTCGGCTCATAAGGTAGCCGAGGCTCTGGAAGCCTCCGGCACCCCGGCCCATGTCATCAGTCTGGATAACTTCTTCAAAGGCGCTCAGTATTACCCCCGCCTGCCCGACGGTACGCTGGACTACGAGAATCCCGACACGCTGGATATGCCCCTCATCCGCCAGTGCCTCAGCGATTTGAGCACCACCGGAAAGACCGTGCTGCCCATCTACGACTTCACCACCGAGTCCCGCTCCTCCGAGACGGAGACGCTGGACCTCAAGGGCGGCGTCTGCATCGTGGAGGGCATCCACGCCCTGAACCCTGAGCTGACGGGCCTTGTGAAGGGCGACGACGTCTACCGCATTTACGCCGGCCTGCGGGAGGAATACTGCATTGATGGCCGCCGTGTCATCAACACCCAGGACATCCGCCTCTGCCGCCGCACCCTGCGGGATGCCGCAGCCCGGGGCCGCAGCCCCGCCAAGACCCTCGCCATGTGGGACAGAGTCCTCGACGGCGAGACCCGGTATATCAAGGGCTTCAAGACTACGGCAGACTTTTTGCTGGACACTTCCTTCACCTACGAGCTGGGCCTCATCGCAAAGCTCCTGCGCCCGGTGAGCCAGCGCTTCACGCTGGAAGGCCACAACGCAGAGCTCTGGGACGAGACGGCCCGCCGCTTCGAGCATGTGGCCCCGGTGGAGCTGGAGCTTCTGCCCGCCGACAGTATGCTGCGCGAGTTCTACGCAGGTGAGGTATAAACGACATCAGAACGCGGAAAGTGTGCAAATTGCGAAAAAACTGTTTCCAAATCCGCACGATTCTGTAAAACTTGGGTGGGATTCGTTGCATTCCCCCCGGGAGTGCGCTATAATGAAAATAATCTCCGGCGGCACAGGGACAGCCTGAGCAGAAAACGCAGAGGAGTGCTGCCCACCCCGGGCATAGACAAGTGAGGTGTCTTTTATGGACTTCAATAAGATCAAGGAAATGGGCCTCGAGTATGCCGAGAAAGGCAAGAATGCCGCGCTGGATCTGGCCGAAAAGGGCCGCACCCAGGCAAAGATCGTGAACGCGCAGAGCAAGCTGTACAAGGCGCAGCGCCAGCTGGGCGCTCTGGTGTATAGTCTGGCCAAGGGCAACGAAGAGAACCAGCCCCTTGTGGACAAATACATCGAGATGATCGCCAACATCGAGCAGGAGCTCTCTGACCTGAAAGCCTCTCTCGAGCCGGATACCGTCATTGAGACGACTTTCGAGGATACGGAAGAGGCCGCCGCCGACGTGACGGCTGACGCAGCCGCAGAGCCCGCCGAGGAAAAGCCCGAGGACAACGAGGCCAAGACCTGCCCCCAGTGCGGCGCGCCCGTCTCGGACGACGCGCTGTTCTGCAACAAGTGCGGCGCACAGCTGTAAGCTAAAAAGCCCACGCAGGGCGGTGTCCCCCGGGGGATGCCGCCTTTTGTTGTGAATGAAATGAAAATTTTGCCGCAAAAAGCCGGAAAATGCGCTTGTACCCTTGCATTTCGGCAGATTCTGCGGTACAATTTGAATCTGTTCGCAGATGTTTTCGGAATGCGGAAAGGAGACGCCCCATGCAGGACTGGACGCCGAGGGAACACTATACGGCGGAAGACCTCGTGGAGATCATCCGCATCCTGAGAGACGGGGAGAACGGCTGTCCGTGGGACAAAGTCCAGACCCACGCTTCCATCCGGAAAAACTTTCTGGAGGAAACGTGCGAGGCGCTGGAAGCCATCGACGCTGACGACCCTGTCATGATGCAGGAAGAGCTGGGCGACGTCCTGATGCAGGTGGTGTTCCACACCGTCATCGAGGAGGAGCGGGGCCGTTTCGACATGGAAAAGGTCTGCCGCGAGGTGTGCGAGAAGCTGGTCTTCCGCCACCCGAACATCTTTGCTTCCTCTGCGGCGGAAAATGCTGGTATAAACAGCTGGGATGCGCTCAAAAATAAGGAAAAGGGCCGCACGACTCTGGCCGATGAGCTGGACACCGTCCCGGCCACCCTGCCCGCCCTGATGCGCGCCCAGAAGCTCCAGAAGCGGGCCGCGCGGTTCGGCTGCGGGCCGGAGGATGCCGCCGGTGCGGCCAGGACTCTGGACAGCGCCAAGGCCGCGTGGGACGCACAGCAGACGGCAGAGAACGCCGGTGGGCTGCTGCTGGCCGCCGCCGATGCCATGCGTCTGGCCGGTGTGGACGCCGAAGAGGCACTGACCTTTGCGGCAAAGCGCTTTACCCAGAGGCTGGAAGCGGACGAAACGTAAACGGGTACCAGACGGTCAGACCGTCTGCTCGAATAGAAAATGTTGAGAATATTGTGGAGGCTTTTATTATGACCAAGACCGATCTGATCGCACAGGTTGCGGCAAACACTGAGATGAGCAAGAAGAGCGCCGAGATGGCTGTCAACGCTGCATTCGAGGCACTGGGCAAGGCTATGGCCGAGGGTGAGAAGATCTCCATCTCCGGCTTCGGCACCTTCGAGGTGCGTGAGCGCGCTGAGCGTCAGGGCATCAACCCCCGCACCCGCGAGGCCATCACCATCGCTGCTTCCAAGAGCATCGTGTTCAAGCCGGGCAAGGCTCTGAAGGACACCCTGTAAGAGAAAACCCATCGCCGCCGGAACCTTTAGGCCCGGCGGCTTTTTTAATAGAGGAACAACCTCTCCGTCACGCCTACGGCGTGCCACCTCCCCTATTAGGGGAGGCTTTGGCATATCGTAAAGCTTTGCCTCTTCGCCAGAGGCTCCCCTACTAGGGGAGCTGTCGAGCGACAGCGAGACTGAGAGGTTGATACAAGGAGTTTAGAAATGCGTTTAGACAAATATCTGAAAGTTTCGCGGCTCATCAAGCGCCGCACGGTGGCAAACGAGGTGGCCGACGCGGGCCGCATCCTCATCAACGGCAAGACCGCCAAGGCCAGCCAGGCCGTCAAGGCCGGCGACATCATCGAGGTCACCTTCGGCAACCGGCCCATCAAGGTGAAGGTCCTCTCCGACGTGGAGCCCCGCACCAAGGACGTGGCCCGCGAGATGTACGAGATCATCGAGCAGGACAACGTGCTGGCAGCCGCCCACGACGCCCCGAAAGCCGAGTAAATCCGGCATGACCCCGCCCCGCCCTGCATAAGATGGCAGAAAAGGGGAGGGGAATGTTATGAAACAACAGGACGCAAAGCCGGAGCAGGCTCTGCCTCATGACCTCATCCTGGAGGGGCGGAACAAGCTGACCGTCACCGGTGTGCGGCGGGTCATCCGCTGCGACGCCGAGGGCGCGGCGATGCTCACCTCGAAAGGGACGCTGGAACTCACCGGGGCCGAGCTGAGCGTCACCAGCCTCGACCTCGACAAAGGCGAAGTCAAGCTTACAGGCCGGGTGGACACGCTGGAATACACCGCAGAGCATACGCCGGGCGGCTTTCTGCGCCGTCTCGTCCGGTGATGGGCCCGGCGCTTTCGCCCGGGGCGGTGGGGCAGGAGATGGCGGCCTGCGCGGTGCTGGGCGGTGTGCTGGGCGCGGCGCGGGCCGTTCTGCCCACCCGGGGCAGGGCCGCGTTCCTGCCGGATATGCTTTTTGTGGGAGCCGTGCTGATGGCGTTGCAGAGCTATGCCGTCTCCCAGAGTCAGGCCGGGCAGCTGCGGGGCTATATGGCGCTGGCGGCGTTCTGCGCCGCCGGGGCGGTGCAGGCAGCGCTGCGGCCTCTGTTCGCCGCTGCCGAAGCCTTTGCAGGGAAACTGCTGCTGGGGCCGGTGCGGCTCGCCGCCCGGTGCATCGCCCCGTGGAAAGCCGCCCGCGCCGCCGCCAAAGTACGGCGGAACGAAAAAAGACTTGCAAAAAAACAGAAAAAGAGCTTGCCAACACCACGGCGTATGTTGTATAATTCAAACGTATCAAAGTGAGAGTACAGGCGCATCGGGCCTGCTGTCCGAAAACGGGAGGCACTGTGTTATGGCAAATCCGAGCCGGAAAAAGCGGAAGAGAAAGGCGTCCGTCGTGGGCGCTGTGCTGAAACTGCTCTTCCTTCTGCTTTTGCTGAGTATGCTGGCGGCGTACATCGCAAATCAGGTGGCGCTCAGCTCCAAGAAAGCGGAGCTGGACACCCTGCAGGAGCAGATCGACCAGCAGAAGACCCAGAACGAGGAGATGCAGCGCATCCTCAGCGGCGACTCGGACGATGTGACCGAGTGGGTCGCGCGGGACTCTTACAATTATGCGGCGGCCAACGAGCGCATCTTCGTGGATGTGACGGGCAACTGATGCCGCGCCCCGAGCGGCTTGCGGCCGGCGGGAAACACATTAGTCAACAAGGAGTATTGAGTTTTGGCGATTGAGGTAGGGAATATTTTTGAAGGCCGTGTCACCGGCGTAAAACCGTTTGGCGCGTTCGTTGCGCTGCCGGAGGGCCGCGTGGGCATGGTCCACATTTCTGAGGTGTCCAACGAGTATGTGCAGGACATTGCAGCCGTGCTGCATGACGGCGACACCGTGAAGGTGCAGGTCATCAATGTGGCACCGGACGGCAAGATCGCGCTGTCCATCAAGCGGCTGCTGCCGCCGGCACCCCGCGCTCCGCATGAGGGCCGCGGCCCCCGCCCCAACAACAACGGCCCGCGGGAAGGCGGCTTCCGCCGCAACGGTCAGGGCGGCCGTCCCCAGGGCGGACGCGGCCCGGCACGGGACGCAGCGCCCCGCGTCTGGCAGCCCAAGGCCCCGGCCAAGAGCGACAACCTGAGCTTTGAGGACATGATGAGCCGCTTCAAGAGCCAGAGCGAAGAGAAGATGGCCGACCTCGACCACGAGACCAACAACCGCCGGGGCGGCGGCTACGCACCCCGGGGACGCCGCGGCAGCCGCTGAGCCGTCCGCACAAGACGAAGAAGCTTTGGGCCTGCCCCCAGCGGGGCGGGCCTGTTTTTTGGTGCGGCACGCCGCACCCGACAGGAAAGGAAACCAGAATGCCTGCAAAATTTGAACTCATCGCTCCCTGCTTTTTCGGGTGCGAGTCCACGGCCAACTTTGAGCTGCGCCGCATCGGCGCCGAGGACATCCGGGTCAGCGACGGCCGTCTGACCTTCAGGGGCGGCGCGGATATGATCGCCGCCGCCAACCTCAACCTCCGCACCGTGGAGCGCGTGATGCTGCTCCTGAACACCTACACGGCCACCACCTTCGACGAGCTGTTCGACGGCGTCTACTCCATCCACTGGGAAGAGCTGCTGCCCGCCGACGCGGCCTTCCCGGTCACCGGCTCTTCGCTGAACAGCCAGCTGTCCAGCGTGCCGGCCTGCCAGAGCATCATCAAGAAGGCCGTGGTCAAGCGCCTGATGCAGGGCCACCGCACCACCAGCCTGCCCGAGACCGGCGCGGAGTATAAGATCCGCTTCATGCTCCGCAAGAACGTCTGCGAGATCATGCTGGACACCACCGGCGACGGCCTGCACAAGCGCGGCTACCGCCGCAATTCCATGGAGGCCCCCATCCGTGAGACACTGGCCGCTACCATCGCCGACCTGGGCCGCGTCCGCCGCGACAGCCTTGTGGAAGACCCCTTCTGCGGCAGCGGCACCCTCCTCATCGAGGCCGCTCAGAAGGCCATGAACATCGCCCCCGGCCTCAAGCGCCGCTTTGCCGCCGAGCGCTACAGCTTCGTGCCTGCCGCCATCTGGGCCGAGCAGCGCCAGAAGGCTCTGGCCGACTCCAAGCTGGACGTGGGCTTTGAGGCCTTTGGCTACGACATCGACCCCGCCGCCGTGGCTCTGGCCAACGCCAACGCCAAGCTGGCCGGCGTGGAGAAGCGCTGCCACTTCGAGGTGGCCGACGTGGCCGATTTCGCCGCCAGGAGCGAGGCCATCGTCCTGACCAACCCCCCGTACGGTGAGCGCATGAGCACCATCGAGGGTGCCGCCAAGCTGGCCCGCACCCTCGGCCAGCAGATGGAGGCCCACCCCTGCGCCGGTGTCTACGCCATCACTGCCGATATGGATTTTGAACACCACTACGGCAAGCGGGCCAACAAGCGCCGCAAGATGTACAACGGCATGATCCCCTGCCAGCTGTATATGTACTACAACGCCCCCAAGTTCGAGAACCGCCCCGCAAAGCCCATGCCCAAGAGCGGCTTTGACGGCAAGCGCACCCAGCCCGGCCACACGGGTCGTTTCGAAAAGAAATAAGATGCACCAGAAGACCGCACTGAAATCGATTCCAGTGCGGCCTTTTCTATAAGAATTTACAAAAGAACGGTTGAACGCTGACGAAAAATAGATTATACTAGTCTACAGCTGTGGGGAAGCGGTCTTCCCCTGCAAGAAAGGCTGCGCCCGGCGCGGCCCGCGAAAGGAATGAACAGAATGAAGGGACGTATGCGGCCCTATCTGCCGGAGCTGACCATCCGGGATTACAACACCTATCAGTGGTATCAGCGCGGCGTCCGCCGCCAGCTCTACACCACCTATGGGCTGTATTCCTGCTATGGTCTGCGCTACAACGGCGTTCTGTTCGCGGTGTTGGCCGACAGTCTGGCAGGACGTCCGGCCACCTGTAAGCGGATGCGGGAGCCCGGTACGCTGGTCTGGCGGCAGATGATGTGCCAGACTCAGGGCATCCGGCTGGCTGCACAGGTGGAAGTCCTGCTGAGCTGGCACCGCATCCAGGATGCCCAGTGGGCCGATCTGCCCTTCTATAAAAAGGTACGGCGGGTGGTGGACACCGTCCTGCTGCGGCAAGCCTACCGGAAGGCCGCCGCCGAGAACCCGGCACTGGAGCGCATCTTCGTGCAGGAGCGGGACCAGGCCAACGTCCAGATGACCCTGAACGCCAAGAACTATCTGCTGGCCGCAGAGCCGAAGGGCAACCTCTACGGCGCGCTCTACTCGGTGCTGGCCACCGACGACCCCAATCAGCGCAAAAGTATGCACTACATCGGCAGCTGCATCGGCCGGGCCGCTTATCTGCTGGACAAAGCGGAGAGCTTTTCCCGGGACAAAGATAAGGGCCGCTACAACGTCTTCCTCGTCAACGGCATCAACGACAGGAACGCCGCCCGGGAAAACGCCCGGCGGCAGGCCCTCGCTGCGGTCAACGACCTCGTCCGCGCCTACGGGATGCTGGACGTCAAGCTGAACCGCACCCTGCTGGACAACATCATGATCTTGGGCCTCCGTCACGCCATCGAGCCGCTGGACGCTGAGAGCCAGCCGGTACAATGGGAGCTGCCATGAAGGGACGCAAAAGTAAAAGCTGGGCCATGGCCTACTGCGGCATGGCCGCAGCGCTCAGCGTGGTCCTGATGCTGCTGGGGGCTGTGTTTCCCATTGCGATGTTCATCGCTCCGGCGGTGGCCAGCTTCCTCATCGCCACAGTCTGCGTGGAGTGCGGGAAGACCATGGCTCTGACGGCCTATGGCGCGGTGAGCCTGTTGAGTCTGCTCTTCGTGCCGGACAAGGAAGTGGCCCTCACCTTTGTGTTCCTGCTGGGGTACTATCCGTTGGCAAAGCCTTATTTCGAGCGGATACGCCCGGCCCTGCTGCGGGCTGTCTGCAAGCTGCTGCTCTGCAACGGCGGGATCCTGGCGATGTACGGGCTGGTGCTGCTGCTGGTTCCGGCGGGCAGCATCGCCGAAGAGCTGCGCACTACGGCGATGGCCGTCTCGCTGGTGACGCTGGTCATGGGCAATGCAGCCTTCCTGCTCTATGACCGGGCGCTCCACAATATGCTGATGCTCTATAAAGTGGTCTGGCAGCCGAGGCTCCACAAAATGTTGGGCGTCCATTGACGGATGTGGGACTTTGTGATACAATACCGCTGACCTTTTCCGTCGGCTTCTGACAGCTCCGAAAGGAGCTGTTTTTGTTTTCAGGAAGGCGGCGGAAAGAGCAGAAAGAGGGGATAGACGACTTCAGTTGACGAAAAAGCGCCGGGCCACGCGGGTGACAGCCGTGAGGGTGACGAGGAGAGGGATCATCGAAAGTTTCGGCGGGTGTTCCTCCGGTTGAAACGGGAGCGATAGCTTCCAGGGCTTATACCAGCCGCAGAGAAGGGCAAAAAACGGCAGCAATACCGCAACAGAACCCTTTCAAAGAAAGCCATACAAGAACATAGACTGATCGTAAGAGGCTGACAGCCGCCGTGTGCGTTCGCGCCGTGCTGTCGGCATGGAGGTGTTTTGTATGTGTGGCATCGTAGGTTATTCGGGTAAGCGCAGCGCCCAGGAAGTGCTGCTGAACGGTCTGGAAAAGCTGGAATACCGCGGCTATGACTCCGCCGGCGTCGCGCTGGCGCTGGAAGGCGGCATCCACGTCGTCAAGAGCAAGGGTCGGCTGGAAGTGCTCCGCCGCAAGCTGGAGGCAGAAAACCTGCCCGAGAGCTTCTGCGGCATCGGACACACCCGCTGGGCCACCCACGGCGAGCCCAGCGACATCAACAGCCATCCCCACTCCACCCCCCGCGTGAGCATCGTCCACAACGGCATCATCGAGAACTACGGCCCTTTGAAGGCCGACCTGATGGCCAAGGGCGTCACCTTTGAGAGCGAGACGGACACCGAAGTGCTGGTCAAGCTCATCGACTACTTCTGCTGCGCCCAGCCCAAGCAGAGCCCTCTGGCAGCCCTGCGGGAGGCGCTGGCGATGGTGCGGGGCAGCTATGCACTGGGCGTGCTGTTCCGGGAAGAGCCGGACACCATCTACGCCGTCAAGAAGGAGAGCCCCCTCATCGTGGGCTGGGGCGAGGGTGAGAACTTCGTGGCCTCCGATATTCCGGCCCTGCTCAAGTACACCCGCCGCTACAGCGTCCTCGAGGAGGGCGACATGGCGGTGGTCAAGGCCGACGGCATCCGGTTCTACGACGCCTTCGGCAAGCCGGTGGAGCGGGAAGTGCTGACCGCCGACTGGGACGAAGAAGCCGCTGAGAAGGGCGGTTACCCCCACTTCATGCTGAAAGAGATCCATGAGCAGCCTGCCGCTATCACGGCCACCGTCAGCCCCCGCGTGGAGAACGGTATGCCCGACCTCCGCATCCCGGAACTGAGCGATGAGAAGCTGCGCAGCATCAAGAACATCCACCTCGTGGCCTGCGGCACGGCCATGCACGCCGGTATGGTGGGCAAGACTGCCATCGAGCGGCTGGCCCGGGTCCCTGCCGAGGTGGACATCGCCAGCGAGTTCCGCTATCGTGACCCCATCCTCGACCCCGACGACCTCGTCATCATCATCAGCCAGTCGGGCGAGACCAGTGACACGCTGGCCGCCCTCCGCCTCGCCAAGAGCAGGGGTGTGCCGGTGCTGGCTGTCGTCAATGTGGTAGGCAGCTCCATCGCCCGCGCAGCGGACTACGTCCTCTACACCTACGCCGGCCCGGAGATCGCCGTGGCGTCCACCAAAGCCTATATGGTGCAGCTCTGCACCCTCTACCTCTTCGCGTTCCGTCTGGCCTACGCCAGAGGCCGTCTGAGCGAGGCAGAAACCCGCCGCCTGACCGCCGAGCTGCTCCGCGCCGGTGAGGTCATCCAGCCTCGTCTGGCCGACTGTGAGCAGATAAAGTACCTCGCCAGCCGCTTCGTCAACACCCAGAGCTGCTTCTTCATCGGGCGCGGCTTCGACTACGCCCTCTCGCTGGAAGGCAGCCTGAAGCTCAAGGAGATCAGCTACGTCCACTCGGACGCCTACGCTGCCGGTGAGCTCAAGCACGGTACCATCAGCCTCATCACCGACGGTGTGCCGGTCATCGCGCTGGCCACCCAGAAGCAGGTGTACGAAAAGACCATCTCCAACGCCAAGGAGACCAAGAGCCGCGGTGCGCGGGTCATCCTCTTCACGACGAAGGACGTTGTCGTCCCGGAGGGCGTGGCGGACTATGTGGTACGTCTGGACGACTATGACGAGCTGCTGATGCCCCTGCAGCTCATCGTGCCGCTGCAGCTGTTCGCCTACTATATGGCCGTCCTGCGCGGCTGTGACGTCGATAAGCCCCGCAATCTGGCAAAGAGCGTGACGGTGGAGTAAACCTCTCCGTCAGCGCTGACGCGCTGCCACCTCCCCTAACGAGGGGAGGCCTTGGCATATCGGAAAACTTAATCTCTTCGCCAGAGGCTCCCCTCGGTAGGGGAGCTGTCGAGCGATAGCGAGACTGAGAGGTTAAAAACAGCGGCTGCTGTAGTCTTAGGGACTTACAGCAGCCGCTGTCATTTTACTTATGAGAGTTACCAGAACCAATAGCGTTTCTTGATGACGATGTAGGCGATGATGATGCCCACGATGACCACAAGGCCCGCGATGAAGAAGGTCATGTCCACATGGGCGAAGCGGAGATTTTGGGTGGTCAGCAGGTATTCGCCCGCCGTGTCCGCCTCGAGGACATTATCCTTGTAGCTGTTGAGGAACTGCCACTTGCCCTTGACGGCATTGTGCAGGTAGATGCGGGTGTAGGCGGCGTTGTCGCCGGTCATCTCGACCTGAACGACGCCCGGCAGAGCCTCGCCGCCGTTGAGGGTGAAGGTGACGCCATACTCAGAGGGGGCAAAGCTCAGGGCTGTGCTCACCTGCGCGGAGGTGCTCTTCACATCGCGGCCCGCGATGCGGATGGTGTAGTTATCGGCCTCGACCACGAGGGTCTTGCCGTTCAGACGGAGGGCATTCAGCATCTCGCCGGTGATGATGGGGACCTCGCGCTGTGCGAAGGTCACTTCGTCGGTGCCGTCGGCCTCGATGGCCTCCACGACGGGGTCGGTGATGACCTCACCGTTGTTGCCGTCGGTGCTGCCGCCGCCATTGCCGGAGCTGGAAGCATTCCGGTTGACGATGACCGTCACCGAAGCAGACGCCGTGCCGTTAGAGACGACGATGGAGGTCGCGCCCGTACCCACGGCAGTGATGACGCCCTTGGCGCTCACAGTGGCCACCTTGGTGTCATTGGACTTAAAGGTGAGGGACTGGGAGGCGGAAGACGGAGTCACTTTGCCGGTGATGGTGCGGCTGGCGCCCGGTTTGAGGACGACATAGCTCGTGTTCAGGTCGATGGACTGACGGTCTACGCCGCTGTTGACGACCTTGACAGTGGCCGATGCGCTCACATCGCCGCAGGTGGCGGTGATGGTGGCGGTGCCGGGGGCGACACCGGTGACTTTGCCGAAGTTGTTGACGGTAGCCACAGCGGGATCGGAGGAGCTGAGGCTCACGCTGGCATAATTCGATGCGCTGGAAGGCAGCACGCCCAGCGACAGGGAAGTGGTCTCGCCGACAGCGATGGTGCTGGAGGCCAGCGTGATGTCCATCTCCTTGACGATCATGGATTCATCCAGCTCGGTGGTGATGGTGTAGACGCAGCTCACGCCGTCTGCGCTGGCGATGACCTGCGCCGTGCCGATGCCCACCGCCTGTGCCACGCCCTCAGACGTCACGTTCACGATGGTGCTGTCGTTGGACATAAAAGTTACCGTGGCATTGCGTGCGGCCTTTGCGGGCAGAATGACCGGCGAGAGCTGCTGCTGCGTCCCTACCGTCATGGTGGAGGCGTAGCTGCCGGTCTCGACGCTCTCCACAGCCGCAGCGGACCAGGGCAGAGAGAGGGCAGCGGCCGCGTTCAGGGGACCGGCTGCAGAGGCCGGAAGCGCAGCGCCGGCGGCCAGCAGGCCCAGCAGAGCGGTGCTCACGGCCAGCATTTTCAGGTTCAGTTTCATTCTTTCGTACCTCTTTGGGCGTTGATGTGAGCGCTTAGCGGAACAGAACGCCCAGAGCTTCCATCGCGTATTCGAAATAGGTCAGCTTGTCGTACTCCACGCGGGCGGTGACGCTCATACCGTTGGACAGATCGACCTTGTCGCCGCTGTTGCTGATGACGTAGGTGCTGTCCGGGGTGATGGTCATTTTGTAGTAGGAGCCGGAGGAGCTGGCGGTCACATCGCTGTCGATGGAGGTCACGGTGCCGGTCAGGGTGCCGTAGGAATACTCCGACAGGCCGGTGATGGCGATCTTGCAGGGGTCGCCCACATGGAGCAGCGGCCGGTCGCTGAGGGTGACGTAAGCCACCACCTCGAGGTCGCTGTTCTCGCTGGCGACGGTGGCCAGCGGGGTGCCGGCGCTGAGCACCATGCCCACCTTATAGGGTGTGTCCATGTGGATGACGCCGGAGGTGGGGGCATAGATGTAGTAGTCGTTGGCGCCGGTGCTCAGGGCGTCCATCTGGCTCTGCAGATTGTCGATGTTGCTCTGCACACTGGTCAGGCTGGCGGAGATCGACTGCAGGGTAGAGTAATACAGGGCCTCCACCTCGCTCTGGTTCTGCTCCATCAGGGCCTTGATCTGCTCGTCGGAGTAGCCTGCGGCCTGATAGGGCGAGGCGTCGAAGGCCTTCTGGGCAACCTGACTCTTGTAGGTCTCGTACTGGTAGTAGTAGGGCTGGTCGTCAATGTCCGTCTCGCTGAAGTAGTTCTTGTCATCCTGAATGGACTTGACCAGCTTCTCGTACTGGCTCTTCTGCTTTTTGTAGATGTCCAGCTGGCTCTGGATGCTGTCCTGCTGCATGTCGAGGTCGGTGCTCTTGATGTGAGCGATGAGGTCGCCCTCATTGACGTAGGTACCCTCGGCGATGTTCAGCTCGGTGATGGAGCCGGAGTAGCTGGACATGATGTAGGTCTTGTTGGCGGCCTGCACCGAGCCGCTGGACTGACTGACGTAGGTGCGGTAGTTTTTTGTGCTCCACACCACGAGGAAGAGGATGAGGGCAGCCGTCAGGAGAATGAGCGCGTAGCCGAAAGGCGGCAGCTTTTTCTCCATCATGATGCGGCGGTCCTGCAGCTCGTTGATGTCGCGGATGGTCGTCGTCATATTACTTCGTCTCCATAAAGGTATCCACAACGCCCTCGTCATCATCCTGATTGACAAAGATGGTGTAGACAGTGCCGGTCAGCTCGAGCTCATGCTCAAAAGCCATGATGTTCAGCTTCTGGGAGGCGAGGCCGCTCTGGCTCATGGGTCCGACGTAGTGGGCGTACAGGCAGTTGCGCACGCGGAGCACAGCGTCCATGGAGTAGCCGGCCTCCATGCGGGGGATGAGCTGGGTGGCCTGCTGCATCATATAGATTTCGGGCTGGGGGTTGGGGCCGGCGGGCAGTTTGATGCACTGCACGAGGGGGCCGAGGGGCTGTGCGCCGTTGCTCTTGATAAAGTTGTGCATCTGGGTCAGCACGATCTGCATATTGTTGAACTCTTCGGGCTGGATGCGGCGGCTGACCACATTGGTCAGCTTGAGGGTTTTGTTTTCTGCGGTCTGGATCTCTCTCATGATTTTATACCACCTGTTCTTGGTTTCATTGCTTGTAATAGGCAATAGCCCTCTCAGTCACAGCTGCGCTGTGCCAGCTCCCCCAAAGGGGGAGCCATTGGCAGGCCGGGCAACTCCTGCGTATTCGCCTGCGGCTCTTTTGATTCTTCGCCCTGCTGTCCAGGACAGCAGATGCTGGACAATCGCTCGGAACGGCATTGAAGGATGGTATCGATGTAAGCGCATACCTGCCCAAAATCAGAGTCGATTTTGGCGTTTGGAATGCGCAGAATCTCTAAGCCGTAGGACTTCAGGCGTTCGTCACGGTTTGTATCATGCTGGATGTTTTGCTCGTGTTTGTGGATAGGACCATCAAGCTCGATTACAAGCTTGGCCTTTGCACAGTAAAAATCTACGATGTAAGATACAATGATTCGTTGTTTGTAGATTTTAATGGGATAATCTTTGAGAAAAGCATACCAAAGCTTGTGCTCTTGCGGCGTCATTTCGCGGCGAAGCGCCCGCGCGGTTTCCAGCATCTTGTTATTTTTCGGGAGCCTGTCTTTTTGCTTCATAAGTATCCCTCTCCGTCTGCTGCGCAGCCACTTTCCCATAGGGAGAGACACTGGCGTGTCGGTTAGGTCTATACGGAATGAGAATGCGGAATGTTTCAAAAGCGGCAGCACCCTGCTGCAAAGCAAAGGCTAGCTGCTGCTGGCCCAGGCAGCGAGGCCCGGCATTTTACGGTATAGGATACTTTGTTCGGCTAGAATCAACTTGACCGGCTTGCCAAAGGCTCCCCCTCTGGGGGAGCTGGCACCGAAGGTGACTGAGAGGGCTATCACCTATTACTCATCCCATGATGAATATAGGCATCAATTTATTATAACGGTTTGGCGGTGCGGAATAAAGAGCCAAACTGTAAATTTTATAAAAAAATAAGGTATGCCCGGAGGCAGGTGCCTCCGGGCATACCATTACGAGGCATTATCATCCGGCGGCCCGAGAGCCGCCGGACGAAACACACTTCAGATTCTAGGGGTCAACGATTAGCCGTTGATGCCAACGACGTTCTCGCTGATGTAGTTCTTAACGGGGGTGGTGCCCAGAGTGTAGACGGAAGCAGCCACGCCCAGAGCGCGCATGACCTTGTTGCCAAAGTTCATCTCGTCGCCATCCAGGCTGGTGACATACGGATCAGCCTCGGTGCCGGTACCGGTGGTCTTGAACTGATTGGTGAACAGCTTGTTCACGGAGCCATCATCGCCGAACAGCTGCTTGCCGTCCTTGCCCCAGTTGCCGCTGAACATGGTACCCATGGTAGCAGCGACGGTGTACTTGGTGAAGGTGTTGCTCAGGATGGTCAGCAGGTTGGTGTTGAAGGTCTTGACGTTAGCAGCGCCCCAGATAGGAGCGGTGGAGTCAGCCAGGATGGAGAACAGGTCAGCGCCGCCGTAGACGACCTCAGAGTTAACAGCAGTAAAGTTTGCAGGCATCATCATAATGAATTACTCCCTTCAAATGATTGAAAAACAAATTTAGTCGGCTCAGTTTCCGGATGCGCATCCAGCCAAAAAGCCATTTTATGTAACTGCGTGCGCACGCAGCTGCAACGAATTAGTAGGTGATGGACTCGCCATCGTCCTCGTCCTCCACCACCTTGGCGGCAGAGACGGGGGCTTCGGGCTTCGACCCGCGCTTCTTATCGCGGAAGATGCCCTGCTGCAGGCTCCAGAGCTCGTAGTACTTGCCCTGCTTTTCCAGCAGCTCTTCGTGGGTGCCGCGCTCTATGATCTCGCCGTGGTCCATGACCAGGATGAGGTCACAATCACGGATGGTGGAGAGGCGGTGGGCGACGATCAGCATCGAGCGGTCTGCAAGCTGGTTGTAGATCATATCAAAGATGGTATTCTCTGTGCCAAAGTCCAGACTGCTGGTGGATTCGTCCAGGATATAGAGGTTCGCATCCTTCAGGAAAGCGCGGGCCAGTGCAAGGCGCTGCTTCTCACCGCCTGAGAGGCCGTTGCCGGCTTCTTCCAGATAGGTGTTGTACTGCAGCGGCAGCTTGCGGATGAACTCGTGGGCATCTGCCTTCTTGGCAGCGGCCTTGACCTCATCGAGGCTGGCTTCCGGTCGGGAAATGCGAATGTTGTCGTAGATGGTCTTGCTGAACAGCTCGACGTTCTGGGGGACATAAGCGATGGCACGGCGGACGGATGCATTGCTGTACTCGTCCAGATCGACGCCGCCTACGCTGATGGTACCGCTTTCCGGCTCATAATACTTGAGCAGGAGTTTGGTGATGGTGGATTTGCCGCTGCCGCTGCTGCCCACGAGGGCCACCTTCTTGCCATAGGGAATGGTGAAGGAAACATGGCTCAGCGCCGGAGAACGGCTGCCGTAGCGGAAGGAGACATCCTTGAACTCAATGTCACCGTCGATTTTTTCCATCTCGGTGTATTCGCGGGTCTCGTCCTGCTCGGACTCGTAATCCATGATCTCGGTCAGACGCTTGATGGAGATCTGTGCCTGCTGGATGGACATCTGCAGGCTGACCAGCTCGCTGACCGGAGAAGTAAAGTAAGAGGAAAGAGTGCTGAAGGCCATATAGCCGCCCAGCGTCATCTCACCATTCAACACCTGCATGATACCCACATAAGAGGTGACCATGCCGAGGATGGTGGTGATGAGGGTGGAGATAAGGGACTGCACCGTGCTGATCTTGCTGGAGCGCAGGCTTATCTTCAGGCTCTTGATGTATTCCCGCTCCAGAGCTTCCAGCTCACGGTCCTCTTCGGCGTTGCACTTGACGGTCTCGATGCCACGGAGGCTCTCGATCATCTGGCTGTTGAGGATAGCAGACTGCTGCATGGTCTCTTCGTTGATGCGCTTGAAGGGCTGCTTGAAGATGAACACCAGCAGGATGCTCAGCAGGGTGGTGAAAATCGAAATAGAGAAGAGGGTGGCATTCATCCGGAAGAGGATGACGCCGGTGACGCAGGCCATCACGATGTCCATCACGACGCTCAGCGCGATGCTGGTGAACACCGATTTGATGGTGCTGGCGTCGGAGTAGCGGGTGGTGATCTCGCCGGTCTTGCGGGTGGCGAAGAACTTCATGGGCAGTTTGAAAACATGCCCGAAGTAGCCCAGCATCAGGGGAATATCAACCTTGATGGACAGATAGATGAGCACCCACTGCCGCACCATGCTGATGAGTGCGCTGGTGACATTGACAATACTGAATACCAGGATGACAGAGACCAGCAGGCTCTTCAGCCCGTAGGGAAGGATCTCATCCATCAGGATCTTGTTGTACATCGAGGATGCGATCCCGATGATGGTCATGATGACCGAGCTGAGGATGGCGTAGAAGAAAAGCTTCTTCTGGGGCCACAGCAGGTCGAGGAAACGCTTGACCATGCTGCCCTGTTTCTGCTTGCCTGTCTTGAACTCCGAAGTCGGGGTCATCAGGAGCAGAACGCCGGTAAAGTTCTTATAGAACTCATCGAGGGAGATTTTTTTCAGCTCTTTTGCCGGGTCGCCGATGATGACGTAGTCGCGGCATCTGAACTTCTTTCCTTCGTCAGCGCACTTCTTGCGCTCCTCTTCCTGCCGGAGCATGTGCCGACGCCGCTCGCCGTCATCTTTGATGGTGGTCTTTTTGAAGACCGTCACAAAGTGGGCCAGACCCTCGTCGGTGATGACCTGTGCAATACAGGGAGTGGTGAATTCGCTGAGGAAGTTTTCCCGGTCTACGCGGACGGCGGCGGTGCTGAATCCCAGCTCCTGCGCTGCCTTTTCCATACCGGTCAGGTTTGTGCCTTTCAGGTCGGTACCCATCATGTCCCGCAGGCGGGTGATGGTGATCTCCTTTTTGTAATGGAGGCACACCATTGCGAGACAGGCGGCAGCGCAGTCTGTGGTGTCGTGCTGCCGGACATAGGTATAACGCATAGATGCTTCCTTTGTGGTTTCTATTTCAAAACGCCCGCCTTGTGGCTGAGGACGATTTGGCGAAGAAGAAAGGGCTTCCATTCCTGACGCCTCACCCGCTTCTCCAATAAAGCAGCATACAACTCTCTGCCTCGCACTGCCCTGCGGCAAAGCGGGGCAGAGAGTAGCTGCTATCAAAAGAAGGGAGCGCCTACCCTTTGATCATTTTGACCGGCCCGGGAGATGGGATTTTGACGTACCGTCTCCCAAACCTTGGGCATAGTATAACACATTCTGTCAGGTTCTTCAAGAGGACAATTTTTAATAAACCCTTAAATTTTGAAAAAAATGTGAAAAAAGTCTCAGTTTGGTAACAGAAAGGCAGCAAAAAAGGAGCGGCGAATCTTTCGATTCGCCGCCCCTTTAGGCTGGACTTAAATCAGGAAATCTGATTAGAAGTTATCGTCACCGGGAACGATGGTGATGATCTTCTGAGCGCCAGCGTAGCTCTTGACGGGGGTGGTGCCCAGAGTGTAGACAGAAGCAGCCAGACCCAGAGTGGTCATGATCTTGTTGCCGAAGGTCTGAGCCTCACCGCCGGGCTGACGGTTAACATTGTACAGACCGGAGAAAGTGCCGTTGTCGCCGAACAGCTTCACGCCGTCGTCGCCCCAGCTGCCGCTGAACATGGTACCCAGGGTAGCACCCACCAGCAGTTTGGTGAAGGTGTTGCTCAGGATGGTCAGGACGTTGGTGGACAGGGTCTTGACGTTAGCAGCAGTCCAAGCGTCGGGCAGGTAGTCAGCCACGGCACCGCCGTAGACGACCTCTGCGTTCACAGCAGAGAAGTTTGCAGGCATCATCATAATGAATTACTCCCTTCAAATGAAAAAACGAATATAATCGGTCTCCTCCCGGTTGCGCAACCGGGAAAACCTATGCAACCGAGTGCGCACTCGGCAACATCACGAGTTAAGTAAGCTGCCATTTTGGCATCTTTACACTATTTTACCATACTTTCCCCATTGCCACAAGGCTAAATGGCCGGAAAAACAGCCAAAACGGGCAGAAAAGTAGAAAAAATGCGTGTAAATCACTCTGCCGCCGCCCCTCAGAGCCAAAAAACGCTGGGGGAAAAACGCCAGAATCTCCAAAAATACCATTACAGCTTGGATGTAGTGTAACACAAATACGCCATTTCTTCAAGAGGACATTTTTTAATTTACCTTTAATTTTTGAAAATAATGTGAAAAAGGCTACAGTTTGGTTACACACAGCACACAAAAAAACGGCGAAGAAAACTCTTCGCCGTAAAAAGCGCCTCTTGCCTGACTCGAACAGGCGACACCCTGATTAACAGTCAGGTGCTCTAACCGACTGAGCTAAAGAGGCAGATATTCGATTTCCAGCGGACTTGCCGCGAGATGTATTATACCGCATCTCGGGGAAGTTTGCAAGGGGTTTTTGCAAAAAAGAGGAATAACCTCTCCGTCATTGCTTCGCAACGCCACCTCCCCTAACGAGGGGAGGCTTTGGCAGCCGGGTGAAGCTTGCTGGATACGCCAGAGGCTCCCCTACTAGGGGAGCTGGCGGGCGCAAGCCCGACTGAGAGGTTGGACGAAGGACGGCTTGACCGGGAATCCATATACTTGCTGATTTTGAAAAATAACTTCCCCCACACCGACCCTTTTCCTCCCGCCCCTCTGCTACCCTAGAAAGAGGGGGTGGGGCTTGTGCGGACAGTCATCTATCTCGATGTGCTTCTTCTGGTGAATTTCGTGGTGGGGGCGGCGTTCCTGCTGGCGGCGGGGCTGCTGTGCGGGGCGTGCTGTTCGCCGCTGCGGCTGGTGGGCGGCGCGGGAGCGGCGGCAGTGTCGTCGCTGGCCCTGCTGGCCCCCACCGCCCCCTGGCCGCTGGCCCTTACCTATAAAGGTACGTCCGCCGCCCTCTGCGTAGCCGCTGCCTACGGCTGGCAGGGGGCGCGGAACACCGCCCGGCTCACGGCGTGGTTCGTCCTGCTCAATCTGACCCTCACGGGGGCGCTTTTCCTGCCCGGCGCGGCCTGCAACAACCTCAGCTTCTATCTGCCGGTGTCGCCGGGGCTGCTGCTGGCGTCCACGGCGGGGGTCTGCGGCGTGGTAGAGGGGGTGCTGCACGTTCTGGGCCGCAGCGGCCCGGCCTGCTTTGGTGCGGAGCTGTCGGTGGCCGGGCGGGTCGTCCCGCTGAGCGTCTTCTGCGACACCGGCTTCCATCTGCAGGAGCCGCTTTCGGGCCGGGCGGTGGTGCTGGTGCGGCTGGATGCCGTGCCTCTGCCCGCCGGGGTGAGGGCATATCTGGACGCCTGCCTCGCGGGCGTCGGCGCAGAGCCTCGCCCGGAGTGGGGCGTGCGGTTCGTACCCTGTCAGACCGTCGCGGGACACTGTCTGTTGCCCGCCCTGCCTGCCGCACTTGCGTCAAACGGTAGAAAACAGGACGGAATATACGCAGCGTTTTGCGATATGCCGCCTCCGCCGGGCGGATGGACGGCTCTCGTCAGCGCGGAAACGGCGGCGCTGCTGGGTAAATGACAATACAGTGGGAGGAATATGCCTGTGTTTCAACGATTTGTAAATCTTTTGCAGCGCCTCTGGGCCAGACTGAGCTGGACGGGCGGCGTACATTATCTGAACGGCGGGCCGGGTCTGCCGCCGCCCCTGACCCCGGAAGAGGAGAAAGCCCTTCTGGCCCGGATGGCCGACGGCGACCCCGCCGCCCGGGATGAGCTCATCACCCATAACCTGCGGCTGGTGGTGTACCTTGCGAAGAAATACGAGGGCAGCGGCGTCCCCTCGGAGGACATGGTGTCCATCGGCACCATCGGGCTCATCAAGGCTGTGAACACCTTCACGCCCGAGCGGAGCATCAAGCTGGCGACTTACGCCAGCCGCTGCATCGGCAACGAGATCCTGATGTATCTGCGCAAAAGCTCCAACCGGCGGCAGGAGGCCAGCATCGACGAGCCGCTGAACATCGACGGCGACGGCAACGAGCTGCTGCTGTCGGACGTGCTGAGCAGCGAGGAGAATCAGGTGGGCCAGCGTCTCGAACAGGACGCCGAGCGGGCCAGCCTCCGCCGGTCGGTGGAGCAGCTCTCGCCCCGGGAGCGGCAGATCATGGAGCTGCGCTTCGGCCTGCTGGACGGCGTGGAGCGGACCCAGAAGGAGGTGGCAGACGCCATCGGCATCAGCCAGAGCTATATTTCGAGGTTGGAGAAAAGGATCATACGGCAGCTGAGGGAACAGCTGGGGGAGTAGCCCCCTGAATTTGGAATGAATGTTATCCTGCACCTGCGGCCATACTTCCGGTGAAATTGAAACGAAACCGGAGGGTAGGGGATGTACAACAAGGTTGAGCTGTGCGGCGTGAACACCGCCGAACTGCCGATACTGTCCGAGCAGGAGAAACGCGACCTGCTCACCCGGGCGCGGGCCGGGGACAAAGAGGCCCGCCAGAGCATGATAGAGGGCAATCTGCGGCTGGTGCTCAGCGTGGTGCAGCGCTTTTCGCAGCGGGGCGAGAACATGGACGACCTGTTTCAGGTGGGGTGCATCGGGCTCATCAAGGCCATCGACAACTTCGACCCGGCCCAGCAGGTGCGGTTCTCCACCTACGGCGTGCCGATGATCATCGGCGAGATACGGCGGTTCCTGCGGGACAACAACGCCCTGCGGGTGAGCCGCAGCCTCCGGGACACGGCCTACCGGGCCATGCAGTCCCGCGAGGAGCTGGAAAAGCAGCTGGGCCGTGAACCCACCGTGGACGAGATCGCCCAGAAGACCGGTCTGTCCCGCCGCGAGGTGTCGGCGGCGCTGGAATCGGTGGTGGAGCCGCTGAGTCTTGAGGAACCGGTCTACGCCGACGGCGGCGATGCGGTGTACGTCATCGACCAGGTGCGCGACCCCGACGGCGAGGACAGCTGGATCAGCGGCCTGCAGTTCCGCCAGACTGTGGCGGGCCTCACCCCGCGCGAAAAGCGCATCATGGAACTGCGCTACCTCAAAGGCAAGACCCAGATGGAGGTGGCCCGGGAGATCGGCATCAGCCAGGCACAGGTGAGCCGGCTGGAAAAGGCGGCGCTGGAGCAGTTCCACCAGATGACATGACAAAGCGGCGGTGCCTGGACACCGCCGCTTTCCGCTAACGAGGCTTGTGGTATTTTTCCCGGGTGGCCGCGCCGCCCCGCAGATGGCGCTCGGCCTTGTTCCGGGCCAGCACCATCTGAACCTGCCGGAACAGCTCCGGGCCTACCGTCCGCAGCCGCACCGACACGTCTTTGTGTACGGTGGACTTGCTGCAGCCGAAGGCCCGCGCCGCCGCCCGCACGGTGGCCCCATGCTCCACGATGTACTCTCCCAGCAGCAGCGCCCGCTGTTCCGGATCACCTTTCATGACTGCTCCCTCCCGCCAAAGTGTGCTTGTTCCAGAATATGTGACCCGGCGGGCCGATATGCCGCCGGGGGGCTTGACTTTTGGCGGAGAGCGGCTATACTGAAAGCGGACATGAAAACAGGGGCGCCGTGAGGCTGAGATCTGCTGGAAGCAGAGACCCTTGAACCTGATCCGGGTAATGCCGGCGTAGGTAGTTTGCGGAAAGGTCCCGATTTTCACAAACAGCCCGTGCGCCTGCCAGCAAAAGCAGGCGTATTTTTGTTTTTGTGTACTATTATTATGAGAAGAGGAATCCTCATGTCGAAATCCTACTCCAAGACCCGGGTGCTGGTGGAGTGCGCGCTGATGGTGGCTATCGGCACCGTGCTGGCCAACATCAAGATCTTCACCATGCCCAACGGCGGCAGCGTCACTCTGCTGAGTATGCTGCCCTTCGTGCTCGTCTCCTTCCGCCACGGCGTCAAGTGGGGTCTGTTCACCGGTCTGGTGAACGGCTGCCTGCAGATGCTGCTGGGCTTCTGGGCTCCCCCGACGCCCACCTTTATCTACTTCCTCGGCGAGATCCTGCTGGACTATCTGGTGGCCTTTATGGCTCTGGGTACCGCAGAGTTCTTCGCCCGCCCCTTCAAGAACCGGATGGTCGGCGTGGCCGTCGGTACGGCCATCGCAGGCTTCCTGCGCTTCATGTGCAGCTTCCTGTCCGGCGTCCTCGTCTGGGGCAACCTGAATGAGGGTCTGAGCGCCTGGACCTACAGCCTCGTGTACAACGCCAGCTACATGCTGCCGGAGACGCTCATCACTGTGGTGGGCGCTGTGCTGCTCATCAAGGCAGCACCCCAGATCTTTGACCGTCAGTATACCAAAGCCTGAGTTCTCCTGGACGCAAGTCCCGCCGGAGGCAGAAATGCACCCGGCGGGACTTTTTTGCACGAATTTGAAAAAAGCTGTTGACAACTCTCCCTTCAGCTGGTATAATAACACACGTCGTCAGGGACGACACAGGCTATGGGGGATTAGCTCAGCTGGGAGCCCAAGGTACTCGGTTACACACCCCCAAGATGCAACTAAATAGAAAATTTCTTGTTTGAGCATTCTCTTTCCAGAAGCTACCGCTTCTGGAAAATCATGGGGGATTAGCTCAGCTGGGAGAGCGCTTGCATGGCATGCAAGAGGTCACCGG
>OHHT01000146.1_pt1 | contig 31631 bp, 39 predicted proteins | sample 1568061 | NCBI WGS metagenome assembly OHHT01 (sample SAMEA3879550, study PRJEB24766) | human gut metagenome | biome: human-associated habitat; feature: feces | place: USA | collected 1985/1987 | reverse complement strand
CGTCCTCGCCGTTCTCTTCAGTGTCCTCGGATTCCTCGTCCTCGCCGTTCTCTTCGGTGTCCTCGGATTCCTCGTCCTCGCCGTTCTCTTCGGCATCCTCGGGATTCTCGCCCTCACCGTTCTCTTCGGTGTCCTCGGATTCCTCGTCCTCGCCGTTCTCTTCGGCATCCTCGGGATTCTCGCCCTCGCCGGTTTCTTCAGCATCCTCGGGTTCCTCGTTCTCACCGTTCTCTTCGGCGTCCTCGGGTTCCTCGTCCTCATCAGCTTCTTCGGTGTCCTCGGACTCCTCTCGCTTACGGTCATCTTCTGTCTGGTCAGACTTTTTATCCTCGTTATTATCTTCCCTTGCCGAGGGAGGCAATCCACTATAATCAGCAGGTGCATATTCGTCTCGGATATCAAAGTCCACTTGATCAGCTTCTTCCATCAGAGCCTTATATTCTTCTGGCGACATTGATTCTCTGGCAGCATCCGGATTAGGGGCATCATAGATTTCATCTCCCAGAGAGGCAACGATTCGTTCCTCCTCCGCTTGATCGGCGTAACTTTCGTTTGAAAAAGAAAGATGAACATTTTCGGTATGACCATCCGGATATGTAATTTTGTCATTGACCATAAAAGCCGAGGGGCGGTCTCCGGACTTTCCATCCACATAAGCGATTTTCGTACTGTCGATAGACGCTCCATTTTTCAAGGCATCCGTTTCGCCGCGCTCCATACCCCGCCATCCATAGCGGTTCACATCGTGGTGCTGAGGGACAATATTGCTAGGGTCATTACTTCCTCCAAGAGAAGATGCCTGAATATGGCCTCGCTCATCGCCAGGAAGGTAGGCGCTCGTTCGGGAAGGCATTCCTTTGTGATTTCCCTTTGTAATTTCAAGATTGCCATTGGACGTTACTGTTCCTGTGTTTGGATCAACAACAGTATAGTTGCCTCTTAAATTTTCTCCCGTTTCAGAAGTTCTGCCATGTAACTCCCTGTTTGCCGAAGCTGTAGGTTTCTGGAGCGCGGCTCCACGCTCCCATCCATCGGATTGGCGCTCTGCAACGATATCTCTTTCCCGCTCAGGAACACCCGGTCGGCTATCCGAATCGGCGGAATTTGAGGCCGCATTGGAGGCTGTCTGAGAAGGGAATGACAAAAGACTATCCTGAAAACGTTCTCCCCGAATCTGCGCTGCCGACTTGCCTACAGGCGCGGCAGACTGCACGTTGCTGGGTGCCTGATCATTGGCGATCTGGACAGGCACTTTCAGTCCCAGCTCCTTTGCCGCAAGGACACGATGTTTACCGTCATCCAAAAAGGACATATTTCCGTTTGCGTCCCGATTGACCTGAATCATATTGTTTGGATTATAGTACGCATCCAGTGTGTTTCCTAGATTAGGGTGCTCCGCTCGGATCTGTGCCGGACTTTTTCCCTCGGCCAACATGGACTGTACCGCTGGAAGTCCTCTGGCCTGATCCAGATAAAAATCTTTATTGGCACCGTGATTTTCCCAAAATTGTTTTTCGCTGGCACGCCGGTTCCAGAAGTGAGTGGAAGGAAGCCCTCGAGCCGTGGACATATCGATATCCTCTGCCGGAATCGTTGCAGAACAATTACCAATCTTATTTCCTGCCGCGTCATAGTTTATGGCATTTGCCTGAGAATTTGCGCAACATTCAGCGATTCGGTCGCTTGGTGTCAGGTTATCGATTCGAGCAAAACGGGTCGCTCCCGGCTGGACGTGATCAAAATACCAACTAACATCAGCGTCTCCATTTTGAGGATCGATAAAGTAAGTCTTTCCATCGCGCTGCTCTGCCACGAAAACATGTCCATCAAATCCACTACCATCAGAAGTGGCCCAGCCGACATCTATTTCCACACGGGCCCCATCGCCGTAAGATGCCATTGCCCGTTCGATTGCCTCGCGGCCGCTGCCGGGAGTTTTGTGGATAATAGGGTCTTCCCATGCATCAAACGGGTCATAAGACAGGCCATTCGGGTCATCCGTGTACGGCAACGCGCTGACATCATAGCCACGTTTCCGCAGTTCGTAGGCGGGCACACAGTGCGTGCAGTTTCCAGACCATGCAAAATTGGCATCGTTTACCTCATCATGCCCGTTTGGATTGATTTTAGAAAGAGCCTCTTCCATACTTTCCGGAAAGCGGACTCGCCCAAGATCTTCAATTCTCATATGATATCAACATCCTTTACCAGTTCCAAAAAGAAAAGCGTCACGGATGGATAAAGGCCGCTTCATCAAGAATCCTAAATCCTTCCTTGCTGGGCAGGGAAATAAAGCTGACCGCACCGGTCATTTTATTGATGCAGATATAGTGTCCGCCTGCCTTTCTGCGCCCATCCCCAATACAGCCATAGAAGATCCACATTTCCGGATGGTTCCATGCGCCTGTGACTATTTCGCCGGTTTTTGAATAGTGATTTTTTGCAACCGCAAGCCCTTCTTCAAACTTGACCATAGAAATCTCCTGTCAAAAATGGGTCTCTTCTTGCAAAGAGACCCTTAAAAATCAGATAATAATCTTTTTTTACACAGACAGACAAAAGTCACTCCGTTTTCCATTTGGCAATGCCATAATCACCAAGTTTTTGGATATCATTGATGATGGCACCAATTTCGCGGATTGCTTTTTCTGTCTCGTCAGTAGGCAGAACCTCGTTATATCCCATATACTGCGCATCGATGACATTGCCAAGCGCAGCAAAACCAGTCTTTTCGCAGCGGATGGGAATAACGGCCTCGCCTGTTTTGGTGCGGACAAGAAACTCCATGTTCGGTTTGAACGCAAACGCAAAGACACAGGCGGCCAGCAGGACACCAAAAATAAGATAGGGGACATAGATAAAGATTTGGCTAAGAACAGTCAGAAAGCTGCTCTTGAAATAAATCATTTCTCTTAACACAGTAAACAAACCTACACTGGCGGACAGGAAAACACATTTGCCAGCATACTGTTCCCGCGGCATCCATACAAACGCAGGCACAGCCACAGCAAGAGCCAGAACATAGACGAGAAGCTGACCAAACGCTTTCAGTGTTCTGCCCAGAAAACCGCCAAAACCAACTCCGATATAACCGATTGCAACACTGAGCGCAAAAATTAGCAGAAGATCCAGAATGCTGAAGCGAAAATTGCGTACAATCTGGAAACCGGCAACTTCATCAATGGAGAACTCATGCTGGATCGTTGTTTCTCCTACTGGAGCTGTTCCTTTTGCCCGAAAAAGAATTCGCTTATTCGTTAGCTGCAGACGTCCCTCTGCTCGGGCACCCTTGATTCGAGAACGCATGACACACAAATTATACTGGCGCACCGGAATTTCACTCTCATTAGGAGCAATATTATCCGGCACAATTTTCTGTCCGCGCTCATACTGAACATCCGGATTCCGGCCAGCAGAACCAAAGGAAAGGGAACCCGCTGTGGAATCAGAAGAGAATTTGAAATTTAGGCCATTTTTTTTCGTGCAGCTGCACCGTTCACCCTCCTGAATGGGTTTTCCGCATCTTGTACAATAAGGCATGATCAACACTCCTTTAACTTTTACATCTGGAAGCTGATGCTTTCCAGTGCCCATACTCCATCTTCATACACATAAGTAAACGCTGCCTGACCATAGCTGGTGCCATTATCTATTCCAGTCTCACCGCTCCAGTAATTCTGCCAACGGCGCGCATAAGAATAATCAAACCTCATAGTACAGTTATACTGGATCGTAGATGCATCAAACACCTGCTGAGAGGATTGATCAGTGGTAGCAGTGACCTGAATATTTGTAAAGCCAGTATTGTTGCTCGTATCATAAAGACGGGATTTCAAATCAGAGAAACGGTCTGCCACATTGTTGTCAGCGTCACCGGACTTTACGATATCAGCAGGGAAATCCTGCCGAGCGATTGCCGCTGTAAGAATAGAATTCAGCTGGTTCTGCGCCTGTGCATAGACAGCATTCACTGTATCTGCATTGTAGTTTACAGCATAGACCGTATAGCTGTCTCCGTACCCCGGCGAAGGGACAAAGCTGTCTTCTGCGGAGCCAAGAGAGTTTGACACTGCGATATCATGCCCCGTACAGAACAACGATGGAATAGAATAGCGGTCGTAATTTTCATAAGCTGTCGAACCGTCTAGGATAATGCCATCGACAGAGACTGTCGAGCCTGCCGGAACAATCACTCCGAAATCAGAGGAAATATAGTCCGAAAGAACTTTATAACGGTTGATAAGACCAAAGAAAAGAGGAACATTGACGACCTCTACAGAGGTGCTGTGCGTAGAAGAGTCCCCTCGCACATAATAGGTGATATAGTAATTTGATGTGATATCAGATTCTATGGAAGAAGTAGTATACTCCTTAATCTCATAATCACCAATATTATGAGCCTGATATCCCAGAGACCGGAAGAACTTATCAAATTCGGACGCATTTACAAACTGGCTTTCCGGAAGATCCAGGCAAGCATATACAGCACGGCTGTCGTTATTCATCAACGCCTTAAAATATCTCCGGGCAACACTTTCTCCGGAAAGAACGGTCGCATTTGCAATGGACAGAGCCAAAAAGCAACCAACGGCTGCCAAAACAGGGAACGCGATTTTAGGATGACGCTTGAAAAAACGCTGGATCTTTTTGCAGAGGGATTTGGTAACGCTCTGAATCTGTTGCCACACATATTTCCAATCGACTTCAGAAGTTTCTGGAAAATTCTGGTTGTCAATCAATTCTGAGCCGCAATAGATACAGTACCTGTCTTCCGAGGAATTTTCCTTGCCGCAATTTGGACAATACATGAAAATCTCACATCCTTCTAAAAATTCGTTTGCTTTCTTGATGAAAATTATGAGAAACAAACTATTGTTAGTATACTCTGTAATAAGATTGCCGTCAATCAAAAATTAAAAATATAATTGTCTTTTCTCCTATACGGCTCCATTACTCTGATGCCAGAACGATGCCCACTGGTTTACGGAAATCCACAAACCGGTAGGCATCGTGTTCTTTATGGGAATCTTAATCTTCCAGCCTGCCATGGTCGCAGCCAAGGGAGAGGTAGTGTTCTATCTCGCCACTCAGCACAAGCTGTGCATACTCCAGAGGTTTGTTGTACAGCAGCCAGTCCAGTTCTGCCCGCTGTGCAGGGGTATTGCCGTATTCGTCCTCAATGGCAAGGCAGTCGATGGCAAGCACAACGCCATCTGCAAATTTTGCCTCTACCCGGTTGGTATCCATGTTAAAATTACAGCTCAAAAGTTTCATCATTGCCATTTTCTCCTGAAATCCATTGTTTTAACGTGAATCGCCATCCATCCCCACAGCTTTGTGTGGGGTGTGTAACCGCATGGTTCGGGAGAGCGCTTGCATGGCATGCAAGAGGTCAGCGGTTCGATCCCGCTATTCTCCACCAAAAAAGCACTGTACTTCGCATGAAGTACGGTGTTTTTCTTTTTTCGAGGCCAAATTTTTGGGGATGCATTGAGTTGCCTGCATGTCTTTTGGGCTTTTGCGGAAAACCGGGATGTTCCCTCAGATAAGCGGGTCTGCCTCATAACAAAAGAGACCGCGGTACAGCAAGCTGCTGCACAGCGGTCTCTTCTTCTTTTTTAGCTCCGCGGGATGGCCATTCGTCGCTCTGCTTTCTTTACGAGCCATGCTCCCGCCCATCCACAGGCAGCTCCCAAAATGACACCACCCAGAATATCCGTCGGGTAATGGACACAGAGGTACATCCGCGAGAATGCGATGAGAACGCCTACCGGCAGAGCCGCCATCGCCCACTGCTTTTTCCCGGCCAGCCAGAGGGCTGTCACCGAGGCGAAGGACGCCGCCGTATGGCCCGAAGGGAAGGAAAAATCGTCCGGGTGCGGGATAAGCAGCTGTACCTCCGTGAGGATGTCGCATGGACGGACGCGGGCCACCAGCGGCTTGAGAAGAAGATTGCAGAGGACAGCGTCGATGAGGAGCGCCGCTGCCAGCACGCAGCCGACCCGCCGCGTTTTGCGGAACACCAGCAGCAGCGCTGTCAGCGTCACCCAGAGAATACCGGAGTCTCCCAGACGGGTAATAAAACCCATGCTTCCATCCAGCATGGGGCTGTGCAGGGATTGCAGGGCGGTCAGGAAGGTGAGTTCGGCGTTCATAAAGCTCCCTCTTTCTCGTTTCGTTGTGTACAGGATACCAGAAGTTTATGAACAGAAAAGCACAAAGTCTTAAACAGTAGTTAAAACAGTCAGCCCCGCCGCTGAGTTTTGCAGCATTTCAGTTCCCGGCGTTCCTGATGGACAAGGGAAAAATTAAAAAGAAAAGCAGCCTGAAATTTTCATCTCAGACTGCTTTCACTATGCCGGTGGTGGGGGTCGAACCCACACGTGTTATTAGCACAAGGGATTTTGAGTTTTCGTCACCGTCGCTCATCTGGTGTCATCCAGTGCTATCTAATGATACTCCGTTCCCTGCTCGAATTTCGATTTTCACACATCTTCGTTCAATAAAACATCAAATCTTCGATTTTTCGTTACGTTTTCCCTCTGCTCCAATTCTTTGATTTGGAACGTCAAAAAGAAAATTGGAGGGATATTTAGGAGGGATGCAGAGCTAAACGCCCCTCTGCTTAGACACAAAACGAAAGGAAAGTCAAGGATGATGAACAAAATTCAAGTAAAAGAGCTTTATGAGAAAATGTTTGCAAGTTATCCCGATGTTCTCACCGTGGAGGATGCAACAAAATTATTGGGCTTCAAAAGCCAGACCGCCGTGATACGGCGGGTGCATCAGCACAGGATTCGCAGTCTAAAAGTTGGCCGTTCCTTCATGATTCCGAAGGAATATCTCATCGACTTTCTCTTGGATGATTGAATCTGGTAACAGTATACTACAGAGCGCACCACTTTTTCAACAGGAAAGGGGGTGTGCTTTTTTACCCCATCAACGGCCCAAAATCATATCCATCATCGATTACTTTTTTCACAGCTCCATTCCAAAAGCGCAAGCCTGCATCGGTCACATCATTAGGATACATATAGTTTGAAGGAATATTATCATAATTACTCCACAATCTAAGCAATGTTCTTGGAATAATAAATGTTGCCGCTTGATATGCAGATAGCCTTCCAAGTTCTTTTCGGGAATTTGAAGTTTTCATCATAAATGCCTGTTGAGTATGTGGACGCAAAAAATTTGATGGTTTTTCACGCAAGTCGATAATTTTCACTTTTGTATCATCATTTGGAACGGCAATCACATAAACATAACCGACATCTTCATCAAAGCGTTGTTCTCGATCATCCTTTATGAAAGAGCGGTCATATGCAAACCAAAGGGCCGTTTGAATGTTATCTACTAAATCAATGCAGCGAGTACGTAATCCATAATGTTGGCAAAGCGCTTCCCTTTCGTCATCTGTACCCCTCGGATCAAAATGCGGCCTGAGCATTTCCAACGCATCGTCCAGCTTTTGTTCTATATTCAATGCCTCTACTTCATTATTGACAGAACGGTATAAACTTGGAATAAGTGAATAATCGCGCTCTTGTCCCCGATAAAACACTTTTGTGTTTGTTCCTTTAAGCGAATATCGAATAACGCCAATAGCAAGTGTAAGCGCACGATAATCCGTAATATAGAAGTGTTTGATTCTATCCAATGAGCCTGGGGCAACCGCACCCCAACGATTTTTACTTAATTCGTAGCTAATAGTATTTTTGATACGATCCCGAAGTTGTCTGCGCTCGTCTGTTGTCAGCCAATACATCCATCTCATAAGCAAGCTCCTTTCCACGTTTATTGTACCACTGAACAGCCAAAGTGTATAGATAACGCTCGAACTCTTATTTTCTAATTGGAGGTCTTAGTCTGAAAACTCAAATAAACTTACTACTCAAAAATGCTCATGACCCTTGATCACTTCTACGGAGGCGCCGGAGAGCTTTTTTCATTCTACCGCATCCCGAAAGCACTCTTTTTGGAGTCACGCTTTCAAAATCTGTCAACAGATGCCAAAACACTATATGGCATCCTGCTCGACCGCATGAGCCTTTCCGTCAAGAACGGCTGGCTGGACGAGCAGGGCCGAGTCTTTATCGTCTACACGATTGAGGATGTCAAGAGGGCATTGTGTTGCGCAGACAACAAAGCGACTAAGTTGATGCGGGAACTCGAAAAAATTGGTTTGATTGAACGAAAACGACGAGGCTTGGGCAGGCCAAGTTTGGTGTATGTGAAAAACTTTTCGGCAGAATCTTCAAATTCACGATTCAAGAATCGTGAAAATCACGAATCTGGAGGCTCCAAAACCACGAGTCAAGACCCTGCAAAATCACGATGTAATAAGACTGATGAGAATAATACTGAAATGAGTGAAACTTATCCCTTCCACTCAGAAGAGGCGGACAGGATGAACAAACGCGAACAACTGGAAGAATATTTTTCGCAGTCTTTGGAGGTGGACACCCTGCTCCGGCTCTGCCCGGACGATGAGGACACCATCTATCAAATCGTAGAGTTGCTGGTGGACACCTGCGCCACCAACCGCAAGATGCTGCGCATCGCTGGAGACGATAAGCCTGCCGAGGTGGTGCGCAGCCGGTTCATGAAGCTGAACGCTGACCACATCCGCTTTGTGCTGACGTGCCTTGCAGAGAACAGCAGCCCAATCCGAAACATGAAACAATATCTGCTTGCCTCTCTGTACAACGCACCGACCACAATGCAGCTAGTCTATCAAAATCGAACAAACCATGACTTTGCGCATGGCTCACCAAGGGGGTGATTTTATCGCAAAGAAATGTACCACGATTGCCATTGTCAACCAGAAAGGCGGCACTGGCAAGACCACGACCTGCGAAAATCTGGGCATCGGCCTTGCTGCCGAGGGCAAAAAAGTCCTGCTTGTAGATGCTGACCCGCAGGGCAGCTTGACTATCAGCATGGGCTGGCAGCAACCGGATGAACTGCCCACCACACTGTCCACCCTGATGACCAAAGCTATGAATGACCAGAGCATTCCGCCCGGTGAGGGCATCCTGCACCATGACGAGGGTGTTGACCTTATCCCCGCCAACATCGAACTGGCGAGTCTGGAAGTTTCCCTTGTCAACTGCATGAGCCGTGAAAAAGTGCTCATGCAGGTGTTGGAAATAGCGAAGCGCAAGTACGATTACATTTTAATCGACTGTACGCCGTCGCTTGGGATGCTGACCGTGAACGCGCTGGCCGCAGCAGACACCACGCTGATTCCGGTGCAGGCGCAGTACCTTCCTGTCAAGGGTTTGGAACAGTTGCTCCAGACTGTCCAGAAAGTTAGGCGGCAGATAAACCCGCACTTGAAAATCGAGGGCATCCTGCTGACCATGACAGACAGCCGCACCACTTACGACAAGCAGATCAGCAATCTGATCCGCCAAGCCTACGGCGGAAAAATCAAGGTCTTCGAGCCGACTATTCCGCGCTCTGTCCGAGCGGCTGAAATCAGCACGACCGGCGAAAGCATCTTCCAGTATGACCCCAAGGGTAAAGTGGCAGATGCCTATAAGTCTCTCACAAAGGAGGTGCTGGCGGATGCCGAAAAACGGCTTAAACGTAGCGCTGAAAGGAGTCGATGAGATTTTTTCGACCGAAGAATCCCGACATGCAGAGCAGCGGGAGCAGGTACAACAGATTCCTATTGCAGAGTTGTTTCCATTCAAAAACCATCCATTTCGGGTGCAAGATGACGAAGAAATGGAGAACGCTGTCAAAAGCATCTCGCAGTACGGTGTGCTGACGCCGCTCATCGCCCGCCCACGCCCGGAAGGAGGTTATGAAATCATTTCCGGCCATCGCCGCCAGCACGCTGCACAGCTTGCAGGTTTGGAAACAGTGCCGGTCATTGTCCGTGATATGTCGGACGATGCCGCCACCATATTGATGGTGGACTCGAATCTCCAACGAGAAAACATCCTGCCCAGTGAGCGCGCCTTTGCATACAAGATGAAGATGGAAGCAATGAAGCATCAGGGTGCAAGGTCTGATTTGACTTCGACACACGATGTGTCGAAGTTGCGAAGCAATGAAAAGCTCGGCGCTGAAAATAATCAGAGCCGTGAAACAGTTCGCCGCTTTATCCGCTTGACCTATCTTGTTTCCCAGCTTCTGGATATGGTAGACCAAAAGCAGATTTCCTTGAATCCCGCTGTTGAGCTGTCTTATCTCAATGAAGAACAGCAAAAAGCATTTATCGAAGCAATGGATGCCACACAGAATGCTCCCTCATTTTCTCAAGCAAAGAAGCTCAGGAAGCTGGCCGAAGAGGGTCATTTATCATCTGACTCGGCTTACGTCATCATGAACGAAGTCAAGAAAGATGAGTTGGATAAGGTCGTTATCAAAAACGATACCCTGCGCAAATATTTCCCGGAAAACTCCACTCCGCGCGAGATGCAGGAGCAGATCGTCGGCCTGCTGGAGAAGAACAAGTCCACGCAGCTCGTGTTCGCAAACGACGCTCTGAAAAAGTATTTTCCGAAAGGCTATACGCCCGAGCAGATGGAGAACATCGTCGTTCGACTGCTGACTCAGTGGCAGAAAAAGCACCAGCACAGCGAAGAACGCTGATCACATCGTACCGAAAGACCCACCCCGGGTCTTTTTCTTTTACCAAAAAGGAGAAAATGCCTATGAATAACACTATCATCCGTTCCGAAAAAGTCATCATCGATATGCACATCTGCTCGACGCTGGCAGAGCGCCGTACTTCCGGCGAAGTCTACCTTGCTTCCATTGCCCCGGACATGGAGCTGACCGTCGTCACACTGGACGAGGTGGCCGACATTCTGCCCTGCTTCGATGAGGACGACGCCTATCTGAACATTCCCGCCACCTCGCTGCTGCTCAGCTATGACCCCAAGCAGGTGCTGGAACTGGGCGGCAGGCGCTATCTGACCGGCCCGGTCATTCTGGTGCGCGCCGACATGGACGGCAACATCATTTCGCTGACCATCGACGAGGTGTACATCTTCCAGAAATATCTGGAAAGCCACAGCGTCACCCTGATGGTCGGCGGTCAGAAGATGCCCTGCATCTGCATGGAGTGAGGCGGACTATGCAGGTATATTTTGAAAATCCGTTCTGCTCTCTCTTTGCGCTGGCCATCGATGTGGCTAAAATCCTGCTGGCTGCTCTGAACGCACGGCACCGAAGCCACAACTGTACTCTGTCCGATGCCATCCACGAGCCGATTCCTGCAAGTGCTGCATCGTGGCTTGCGTCCGACTGCCTTTTTGAGCGCAAGATGGTCTGTGTTCCCCGGCCTCGCGCTCCCTGCGAAATCTGAGAGCTGCCATTATTTCATATAGGAGATTCAACATGAAGAATTTTGATATAGAAATCACCGAGACGCTTCAGCGCACGGTGTCCGTCGCAGCCGATTCGCGGGAGGAAGCGGAGCAGATGGTGGACGATGGATGGCACAACGGAGATTATGTCCTCGACTCCGAGGATTTCATCGACATTGATTTCAAGACTGTAGGAGAAAGAGAAATGTCCAAAGACAAAAAGGAGCTGGATGCGCTTCTCGTAAAGCCCAATGAATACCCGCAGAAAGTCACCATTGGCGCAGAGCTGAAGGATTTGCAGGAGGCTGTCGGCGGCACGATCACCGCTGTCTATCCCTTTGCAGACCCGGTCGCCATCGTCTGCAACGATGAGGGCAAGCTGCTGGGTCTGCCCATGAACCGCGCTCTACGGGATGAACACGGCCAGACATACGATGTCCTTACGGGCAGCTTTCTGGTGGTCGGTCTGGGCAAGGAGGATTTTGCATCGCTCTCCCCGGAGCTGGCGCAGAAGTATGAGCAGCACTTCCACCAGCCCGAGACTTTCATCAAACTGGGCGGGCATCTGGTTATCCTGCCCACCCCGGATGAAGCTGTCCAGCCGACAGAAGAAAAGCCCCGTGCCAAGCCCCCGGCAGAGCATGACCGTTAAAATCATCCTGCTGCATAGGAGGTGGTAACGATGCAGGAAGAAGTCGAGCATAAAACGGTCAATTTTGCCATCTCAAGCACGAAGCTGACTGCCCGCACTCTTCTGCGCGGAATGCAGTTTTTGCTGCGCCAGTATGACAAGCACGCCTCGCAAGGCAAGCAGTCCATGAAGCGGCTCATGCAGCAGAACCGTGGTGTGACTAATGTCGAGATCCAGAAAACCGGCATTAAGAACTTCGACCGCTATGCCAAGCGGTATCACATCGACTACGCCATCCAGAAAGATTTGTCCACCACCCCGCCCCGTTATATGATCTACTTCAAGGCGCAGGACACGGACGCCTTGAGTGCAGCGTTCAAGGAATATTCGGCGTCCGTCTTGGATAAATCCAAGCGCCCCTCTGTTCTGGCAAAGCTGCATGAGCTGGCGCAGACCATCGCCAACCTGCCCGACAAGGTGCGTCACAAGGAAGAGGAGCGCGGCTTATGAGCAAAAAGAAATTCACCAAGCTGCTGGCACTCTATCTGCCCTATGTGGTGATCGGCCTGCTGGCGACCAATCTGGGCGAGGCATGGCGGCTGACCACAGGAAAAGAGCTGGGGGACAAAATCCTGTCCCTGATGAGCACCTTCCCTGCTGCGTTTGCAAACCCTCTGACCAGCCTGCACCCGTTTGACCTTTTTGTGGGCCTGTGCTGCGGTGCCGGGATGCGGCTGGCGGTCTACATCAAAGGTAAAAATGCCAAGAAGTATCGCCACGGCATGGAGTACGGCTCTGCCCGCTGGGGTACAGCCAAAGACATCGAGCCGTTCATGGCCCCAAAATTCGAGGACAACATCATTCTCACCAAGACGGAACGGCTGATGATGAGCAACCGCCCAGCAGACCCGAAGAATGCCCGCAACAAAAATGTGCTGATCGTCGGTGGCTCCGGCTCCGGTAAAACGCGATTCTGGCTGAAACCAAATCTGCTCCAATGTCACTCCTCCTATGTCGTTACTGACCCGAATGGATAGCTATAATAAGGATAGAGAGTTTTTTACTCTCACGAAAGGAGGTTACATCACATGAAGAAACAGCAGGAAAAGGAGAAAATCACGGCTCTTTATGAGCGGCTATCCCACGACGATGAGCGGGCTGGCGAATCCGTGTCAATCGAAAATCAAAAGCGTCTGTTAGAGGACTACGCAGAGAAAATGGGCTTCACGAACATACGCCACTTTACCGACGACGGCGTGCGTGGGACGACGTTCAAGCGCCCCGGACTGGACGCTATGCTTGATGAAATCCGGGCGGGAAACGTGGCAACGGTGATTATAAAAGACCAAAGCAGAATCGGGCGTGATGTCGTGGAGGTGGGCTTGTTGAAGCGCACCTTTGACGAGTACAATGTCCGCTTTATCGCGGCGAGTGACAATCTGGACACCGCCAACGGCTTTGATATTATGTCCATCTTCCGCGACGTAATCAACGAGTGGTATGTTGCCGACACCAGCCGGAAAATCAAGACCGTGTTCAAGTCGAGAATGGAAAAGGGCTTGCGCTGTTCCGGCTCTATCTGCTACGGCTACCTTGCGTCCAAAGAGGACAAGGGCGAGTGGATTATCGACGAGGAAGCCGCTCCTGTCGTCAAGCGTATCTTCCAGAGCGTCCTTGCCGGGGAAAGTATCGCCGCCATAGGGCGGGCGCTCCGGGCAGAGCAAATCCCTATCCCGTCCGAGCATTGGAAGCGGATAGGCGCACCCGTCCGCACAGCTGGCTATGCCGACCCCTACGCATGGTCAGCGACCACTATCAGCTACATTCTCAGCCGCCCTGAATACATGGGGCGCAAGGTGCTGGGAAAGACCGTATGCGAGAACTACAAGACCAAAAGCACCCGCAAGACCACGGCAGAGGAACAGTATATCTTTGAGGGAGCAATCCCCGCCATCATCGACGAGGAAACGTGGCACAACGTCCAGCGGCTTAGAGAAACCAAACGCCGCGCCCCCAAGACGCAGAACGCCCCAAACCGTCTGACCGGGCTTTTGTACTGCGCCGAGTGCGGGGCGAAGCTGACCCACCGCCACCACCTTGTGCAGGGCAAATGGTGGGACGACGCTTTTATCTGCGGAAACTACCGCCAGCTTACCCGCGACTGCACCATGCACTATATCCCCACGCAGAAGTTGGAGGCGGCGATCCTCTCCACCATTCAGCGCGTGAGCTGGTACGTCCGCAACAATGAAGCCGAGTTTATCGAGCGTGTGCGGGAAGCGTCCGACCTGCGGCAGGAGGAAGCCGTCAAGGACAGCAAGACGCAGCTTGCAAAGGCGAAGCGGCGGCACAAGGAACTGGACGGGCTTGTGAAGAAGCTCTATGAGGCAAACGCCACGGGCAAGCTGCCGGACAAGCATTTTACCCGGCTCCTTGCCGAGTACGACGAGGAACAAGCCGCCCTTGAAGCGTCCATGACAGAGTGGCAGGAACAGATAGACAACTGGAACGCCGACAAGTTGAAAACGGAGAAGTTTATCGAGCTTGTAAAACGCTACACCGATTTTTCCGAACTTACCACGCCCATGCTCAATGAGTTTATAGAGAAAGTCGTCGTCCATGAAGCTACGGGCGGCAGAGGGAACAGCCGCCGCCAGAGATTGGACATTTATCTGAACTTTATCGGCGCGTTTGAGGTTCCCGCCCATATCGTTACCCCTATGGAAGAAGAAGCGGAACGCCGCCGGCAGGAGGAACAGGCGGCAAAGGAAGCCCAAAGCAGGGAGCTTGAAAAGGCGCGTTATGAGAAGCGCAAGCAGGAAAAGCGGGACTTCACCGCGAGGAAAAAGGCGGGCTTGCTGACCCCGGAGGAACAGGCAGAGGAAGAAAAGCGGTCAGCGAAAAAGCGGGAACAAAATCAGGCATGGCGGGAGAAGCAGAGAGCCAGCCAGCCGCCAAAACCGCCGAAGCCCCATTCCCTAACCGAGCTTGCCAGAATGAAGCGTGAGGGACTTCCTCTCACGCCGGAGGAAGCACAGCGCCTTGCGGAATACCGCCAGAGGAAAAACGAGCAGATAAGGCAGAGCCAACAGCGCAGGCTTGCCAGAGAAGCCGCCGAGAAAGCGGAGAAAGGAAAGAAAATCGCATGAGAAAGCTAATCGACAACAGCCACGCCCCCGCCGCCAAGCGCCCCTATATCGGTCACTACGGACACTTGCGGAAAGCCTATCTTGAACAGTACCGCCCCGACCTCTACACCGCCCTTGTCGCCAGCGAAAAGCTCTATGAGCATTGCGCCGAAATCAACGAGGCGGCACAGCACCGTATCGACCTTATCATGCCGGAGCTTGCGAGGAGCGCCGGAGCCACCGAGGACTTGAAACGGAAAGACCAGCTTGCGTGGGTAGGATTGATGAACGCTTGCCGGGCGCAGGCGGACGAGATTGTGAAGTTTGAACTTGTCTACGATTGACGGGGACGAGCTGGGACAACGGATAGGAACGCTCTGGACGAGGACAAAATCGCCGGGGCGTTTTCTATTCGAGGTGGGCAGAAACTTTGGGGAAAATTCGATTAACCGTCTTAACGGACAGTAGATTTCTTCACATTTGGGTGGTATAATATTTAGTGTCGAGTGGGTGACTGTTCGACAAATCGAAATTTGAAATTACAAAGGTGACAATCATGACATCATACCAGAAATTCCTTTCACTGAATATTGACAGCAGTTTGATCTCGCTGGAAAAAACGGAACAGGCGGACTTCTTCTGCTATCCGCTAAACGCCAAAACAATCGGGTTTGAGGGTTGCATCATGTACTGCTTTATTGATGGGTATGAAGAAACGGTATTTGCCAGTAATCCAGAAAGCTGTGCAGATATCAATGTCTATCCCCTTGCGCGGAATTTTGATGATTTTATAGGTCTGATACTTGCTTGTGGCTCTGCCAATCCCATTGAACAAATCATATGGATGGATAAGCAGAAATTTGAACAGCATTTGCAAGAGGAAAAAGAAATCCAAACAGCAGAGCAAAAGGAGGTTCTCTCCATTTTGAAACAGGAACTTCACATCGCCGCTATGGAATGTCCCTTTGAATATGTAAAAGCTTTGCAGAATGATTTCGATTACAGCAAAATACAGTTCAGCGATGACTATTATGATGTTTTGGGCATCGAGCGATAACTTCCCGTTTGTTGAGAAGTTGCAAAACCCTTTAGGAACTAAAGGGCGCACTTCTATACATAGTCTGGCGACCATGTATCGTGCGCTCTGCGAGGCTTCCTCTCTGACAGCAGAAAGCCGCCGTCCGAGAGGTTTCGTCGCTTCGCGACCTCAAGGGGGCTACACCCCCTTGCGCCGCTAAAGCGGCTATCCCCTGTGTACTTGCCGAACAGATAAACCCGCTTCGCGTCTTTACCTGTTCGACAAGTCTGAAATTATAATCAATGTTTGAAAAGGAGTATGATGATATGAAAAAAACAATCACTTTGATTTCCTTGATGGTTTTATTTCTGGGTCTGGTCGGTTGCAATGGAAAAACGGTTAATATCGATTTCCCATTTGAGGTCGGAGATGTTGAAAATATTGAAATGTATCACTATGAGGGAGCGCCTGTATCAGCGGAAAAGAAAGTAGTCACTGAAGAAAGCGATATAAGCGCCCTTTATGAAATGTTCGAGGGTTTATCGTTAAAAGACAAAAAAGTTGAGGAAACCGCAGGAGCAGATGTGACAAGCTTTAGATTTAACCTTTTAGATGGGACAAACTACGAATTGATTTACGTCTGCCATGGGGTCAAGAGCGGCAATTTGATATCGAAAACAGGCAACTTTGAGTATTTCACAAGTGCGGATATTGGAGCGTATTGGGATAATCTGAATACGGAACTTGAAGCAACATCTGTGAATGAAAGCGAACTTCCCACAGTGAAATAGTTTCCCGTTTGTCGAACTGAACACAACTGAATACTGAAAATCAGACCGTTGACACACCGGCTCCCCGGTGAAAAAGCCAGCGGTCTTTTTTATGCAAAAATCAAAAAGGAGGTCATGCAAATGGCAAAAACAATCGACCAGCTCCAAGCGGAAATTGAGAAAAAGGAAGCCCAGCTTTCGCAGGAGCGCCACAAGGAACAGCGGCTCAAAAACCGCTTGAAGTATTACGAAAAGGGCGAGCGCGGCAAGCGCACCCACCGCCTCTGCAATCTGGGCGGCACCGTGGAGAGCCTTGCCCCGGAGGTAAAGGAGCTGACCCGGACAGAGATGTGCGAGCTTATGGAGTACATTTTCTCTCTGCCCGAAGTACAAAGAGCCGTCCGGCACGTCGCCATCACCCACGCCGGGAAAATCAAACGGGAGGAGGAAAAAGCAAATGGCGCTGTTCCATCTGACCGTAACACAGACTAAAAGGAGCGCGGGACAATCCGCTATCGCGTCAGCCGCATATCGCTCCGGGGAAAAGCTGTTCAGCGAATACTACGGCGAGTACAGCGACTACACCCGCAAGGGCGGCGTTATCTGCTCCGACATCCTGCTCCCGCCCCAAGCCCCGCAGGAGTACCAAGACCGCCAGACCCTATGGAACGCCGTGGAGAAAGCCGAGCGCGGCGGGAACGCCCAGCTTGCATACAGCTTTGACATTGCCTTGCAGAACGAGTTTTCCCTTGAGGAAAATATCGCCCTTGCAAGGCAGTTTTTATCGGAGCGGTTTGTCAGCCGGGGCATGATCTGCGACTTCGCCGTCCACCAGCCGGACAGGGAGAAAGGCGGCATACCCAACCCGCACTTTCACGTCCTCTGCCCTATCCGCCCTCTTGACGAAAGCGGCAAATGGGGGAAGAAACAGCGGCGCGTCTACCGTCTGGACGACGACGGCAACCGTATCACGGGCAAGGACGGCAAGCCCCTCTTTGACGCAGTTGCCACCACCGACTGGGGCGACCCCACCACGCTGGAGGAATGGAGAAAGGCATGGTGCGACCTCTGCAACGCCAAGTTTGCCGAAAAGGGGCTTGACGTGCGTATCGACCACCGAAGCTATGAGCGGCAGGGGCTTGACCTCTTGCCCACCGTCCATGAGGGAGCGACCGTCCGGGCTATGGAGAAGAAAGGCATACGGACAGAGAAAGGCGAGTTTAACCGCTGGATAAAGGCGACCAACGCCGTCATCCGCGAAGTGAAGAACCGAATCGCCGCCCTGTTCGACTGGATAAGGGAGGCGAAAGCCGAGCTTGCCAAGCCGCAGGCTCCGACCCTTGTTTCCCTGCTGACCGTCTACTACTCCCAGCGGAGCGCGGGCGCGTATTCGCAGAAAGGCAAGACCGCCAACCTCAAAGAGTTCAACGAGGTTTTCAATTATCTCCAAGAACACGACATCTTCACGCTGGACGACCTTGAAGCCCGCACCGCCGCCGTCAGTTCCACCGTGGACGAGCTGAAGAAAAAGCTGGACGCTCAGACCGGGCGCATGAAAGAGATCCGCCAGCTCTACGAATACGCCGACACCTACAAGAGCCTAAAGCCCGTCTTTGACGGCTTGCAGAAAATCAAGTTTGCCAAGAGCCGGGAGAAGTACAAAGCGGAACACGCCGCTGACCTGCGCCTGTTCTACGCCGCCCGCCGAAAGCTGACCGAGGAATTTAAGGACGGCGTATTCGACAGGAAGAAGCTGTCCGCAGAATACAGCCGCTTAGAGCATACCCACTCCGCCGATTATGCCAAGTTTAAGGACATCAGGAGCGAGTTACAGACCCTTTGGAGGGTACGGACGAACATTGACACGGCGAGGCGTTTTGACGAGCGTACAAAGGAGCAAACGCCCCAAAATCGCCCCCAAACACGACACAAAAAGGAGGATATATCCCTATGAGCAATTACGACTGGAAGAACGAACACAACCCCGTCCGCAGAATGGCAAAGCGCCTTTTGAGCGGCGACCCGCTGAAAGACGGCAGACCCCTTTCCGACCTTATCGAGCTGGACGAGGACACGAAAAAGCACCTTGCCTTTGAAGCGACCCTCACCGATGAACAGGTAGAGATGTTGCAGGAGCTGGGCTATCTTCCCAAGCCGGACGGCGAGTAAAGGAGGCGGCTATGTACTTCACCCAAGACCAGATAGACCGGGCGAACCAGACCGACCTTGTATCGTTCCTGCAATCGCAGGGCGAACAGCTTACCCGCGCCGGGCAGGAATACCGCTGGAAACGGCACGACAGCCTGACGCTCCGGGGGACCAAGTGGTACCGCCACAGCCAGAGCCGGGGCGGGAACCCCATTGATTTCGTCATGGAGTTTTACGGCAGGAGCTTCACCGAAGCCGTCCAAATGCTGACCGGGGAACAGGGCGCGGGCAGGCCGGAGCAGACCAGCCCGCCCAGCCCCGCGCCGGATTTCCGTCTGCCGCCCCGGAACAACGACAACTGCACAGCGAGGAACTACCTCACCGCCGCCCGCCGCATTGATGAAGATGTGACGGGCTTTTTCTTTGACAGCGGCGACATCTACGAGGAAGCCAGCCACCGCAACGCCGTATTTGTCGGGCGCGACCTTGACGGCATACCGAGATACGCCCACCAGCGCGGGACAGCGGAGCGTTTCCGTCTGGACGTAAAGGGAAGCGACAAGGCTTTCAATTTCTGCTACCGTGGCGAGGGCGAGCGGCTTTTTGCCTTTGAAGCGCCCATAGACCTGTTATCCTTCCTCTGCCTGTTCAAACGGGACTGGAAGCGGCAGAGCTACCTGTCATTGGGCGGCGTGGGGGAACGCGCCCTCTTGCGTTTCCTCTCTGACAGTCCGAACATCAAGACCGTGTACCTCTGCCTTGACAGCGACAGAGCCGGGAGCGAGGCTTGCAACCGCTTAAACGCCCTTATCCCCGACACTTACTCCGTCAACCGCCTTGTGCCGCTTTTCAAAGACTGGAACGAGGTATTACAGCGGCGGGAGGAAGTGACGGACGGGAAATATCTCCGGGAAGCCGTCTACGGACTGCGCCAGCCGCCGCAGGAGGAAACCGTCGAGATTATCCGCATGAGCGACGTGGACACCCAGACCGTGGAATGGCTATGGGAGCCGTATATCCCCTTTGGCAAGGTGACAATCGTACAGGGCAACCCCGGCGAGGGAAAGACCACCCTTGCCCTGCGCCTCTGCGCCGCCTGCACCAACCGCAGACCGTTCCCCCTCATGCCGGAGCATGAGCCGTTCAACGTGATTTACCAGACCGCCGAGGACGGGCTGGGCGACACGGTGAAGCCCCGGCTCATGGAAGCCGACGCAGACCTTGACCGTGTGCTTGTGATTGACGAGGGAAAGCAGGGCTTGTCCCTGTCTGATGAACGCATAGAAAGGGCTATCCGGCAGACCGGGGCGCGTCTGATTATCCTTGACCCCATCCAAGCCTATGTAGGCGAGAAAACGGACATGAACAAGGCAAACGAGGTGCGCCCCATCTTCCGCCGCCTTGCCGACGTTGCCGAGCGTACCGGGTGCGCCGTCGTGCTGATCGGGCACCTCAACAAAGCCGCAGGAGGACAGAGCGCATACCGGGGCTTAGGCTCCATTGACTTCCGGGCGGCGGCAAGGAGCGTCCTGCTGATTGGGCGTGTGAAGCGCGAGCCGAATGTGCGGGTGATTATCCACGACAAATCTTCCCTTGCGCCGGAGGGGAAGCCTATGGCATTCTGCCTTGACCCGGAAACGGGCTTTGAATGGATAGGCGAGTACGACATCACCGCCGACGAGCTGCTGTCCGGCGCGGGCGGGAACTCCGCCACCAAGACCGAGCAAGCCGAGAAGCTGATACTGGATTTACTGGCAGACGGAAAGGAACTTGCCAGCGACGAGATAGAGAGAGCCGCAGCCGAAGCCGGGATTTCCGCAAGGACTGTCCGGGCGGCAAAGAGAAACCTTGACGGGCGCATTACTTCCCGGCGCATAGGCGCATCGTGGTATCACGCCCTCAAAAAGTGAAGTGGCAAAATCCAAGTGGCAAAACCCAGAGCCTTTGCCACTTTGCCACTTCGCCACTTCGACCCCAAAACCACCGCCCCATGTATGACCGCATGGGGCTTTTGCTTTGAAAGGAGAGCCTATGAACGATACCAAGACCACACGCACCGCCCCCGCCGTCCCTTTTCCTCTGCCCGTAAAGGAAGCCGGGAAGCCCGACCTTGTGAAAAACATTGACGGCACGACCTTTGATATTTACGTCCATTTCAGCCAGACGAGCAAGGAAACCTTTACCGACAAGGTTGTGCGCCTTATACGCAACGAACCCGACGATGTAACCGAATAAAAAAAGATAAATTTTTTCTCAATCCCTACTTGCAAGTTCCGAAAGGCAGTATCGTGGTCGAGTGCGGGAATGCCCTGTTGAAAAAGGGCTACAAGCTGAAGATTTTCAACACCATCAACTTCCGCAAGTCAATGCATTATAATCCCTTCGCTTATATCCACGAAGAAAAGGACATTTTGAAACTCGTGACCGCACTGATGACCAACACCAAAGGTGAAGGTCAGGGCGGCGACCCGTTCTGGGATAAAGCGGAACGACTGTTGCTCGTTTCGCTGATTGCATACCTCCACTATGAAGCCCCAGTTGAAGAGCAAAATTTTGCGACCCTGCTGGAAATGCTCAACACCATGCAAGTCTCGGAAGATGATGAGACCTATCAGAATCCAGTTGACCTGCTGTTTGAGGATTTGGAAAAGAAAAAGCCCAATTCTTTCGCAGTACGTCAATATAAGCTTTACAAACTGGCCGCAGGTGTTACATAATACAGACAGAATTTTATACAGCTTGATTCAACCCGAATCGAGCTACATTAAAAGGCTATCTGGCAAAATTTTACGAAAGGATGTGATAGTTGTGGCAAGGAAATCCGAACGCTATCCTGCGCTCTACGAACGTCTGAGCCACGATGACGAGCTTCAGGGCGAATCGAACTCTATCTCCAATCAGAAGCGAATACTGGAGGACTACGCCGAACAGCACGGTTTTACCAACTGCATCCACTTTACGGACGATGGTATCTCTGGTACGCAATTCGACCGTCCCGGCTTTCAGAAGATGATTGCTGAAGTCAAAGCTGACCGAATCTCTGTCGTTATCATAAAGGATATGAGCCGCTTCGGTCGTGACTATCTGCAAGTCGGCACCTATATGGAAGTGCTGCGGAAGCACGATACCCGGCTGATTGCTCTAAATGACAGTGTGGACACTCTCAAAGGGGATGATGAATTTACACCATTCCGAAACATTATGAACGAGTGGTACGCCCGTGACACCAGCAAGAAAATCCGTTCGGCGTTTCAGGCAAAGAACCTTGCCGGGAAGCATACCAGCAGTTCTGTGCCCTACGGATACCTGAAATCCGAGCAGGACAAGAACCAGTGGGTCATCGACCCGGTGGCGGCTCCTATCGTCCAGCGCATCTACCGCATGACGATGGAGGGCAAAGGCCCTTATCAAATCGCTGCTATCCTTTCTGCCGAACACATTGAAATCCCTGCTTACTACCACCAAAAGCTGGGTATCGGCTTATGGCAGACGCGGGAAATCAGAGACCCCTACAAATGGGGTAGTTCCACAATCGTCCACATCCTGACCAATCCCTGCTACTTGGGGCATACCTGCAATTTCAAGACCCGGAAGCATTTTAAGGACAAGAAAAGTCATTATGTTGACCAAGACCAGTGGACGATTATCGAAAACACCCAAGAGCCTATTATCGATCAGGAGACTTACGACAACGTGCAGCGGATTCGCGCTGGCGTCCGCCGCTATCCTGATGGCTGGGGCGAAGCCCATCCCCTCGGCGGGCTGCTGTACTGCGCAGACTGCGGAAGCCCGATGTATGTCAATCGTACTGGAAACGGAAAACGTGTCGCAAACTTTTCCTGCTCTGGCTATGGAAAAATCCCTGTTGGCAGCAAATGCTCCAGCGGACACCGGGTAAACGCTGATTCTGTGATGGCACTGATTCAGGAAACGCTGCGGGAAATCGTTCGATTTTCTAAAGAAGACGAAGAAGAATTCGTCCGTGTCGTAAAGGCCGAAGCGGAAAACCAGCAGTCCAGCGAGATCAAAGGTCAAAAGACACGCCTTGCAGCTTGTAAAAAGCGACTGGATGAGTTGGAAACGCTAATCTGCAAAATCTATGAGGACAACGCCCTCGGAAAACTCCCTGACAAGCGGTATCAAATTCTGGATGCCCAGTACGCCAAGGAGCAGGAAAGCCTTGAAGCGGAAGCTGCTTCCCTGCAAAAAGCAGTAGACGAATACGAAAGCGGCCAGAAATCCGCCGATAAATTCATCGCGCTGGTCAAGAAATATCAGAATTTTGAAAAACTGGACACCGTGATGTTGAACGAATTTATCTACAAGATTTTTGTGCATGAGCGAGATTACAAAGGAGTTGCAAATTCTCCGCAGACCATTGAAATCTACTTCAATTTCATCGGAAAGTTTGGTACACAAGAAGTCAATCAGCCGACCGAAGAAGAACGTGCTGAAATTGCCGAAAAAGAGCGTCTGCGTAAAAAGCGGCATGAAGCCTACCTTCGCCGTAAGGCCAATGGATGGCAGGATGCCTACTACCAGAAGCACAAAGCCGCTAAAAAAGCGGCTATGGATGCCAAGAAAGAAGCAATCCGCGCCGAAGACCGGGCAAATGGTGTCTACTATCTGCCCAATCAGAAAGGAGAATCCGCATGACTACCATGAAAAAATCCATCCATGACAACGCCAACGGTCTGGACTACACCCTTGTCAATGACCACTATCTGCCGAACCTGACCGCAGCAGCCCCGGCAGAGCAGCACCCCACCGGGCGGTGGGGTCGCCTATATAAGATGTACCTGAAGGAACAGCATCCCATCCGGTACAACCAACTGCTCCTGTCCGGTGAGCTGGGCGGCTACCTTGCCAAGCTGGACAAACAGGCCGAAGAACAGCTTGCATTGACCGTCCGACAGATGCAGGAAGCCGAGGGCGTGACCGAAGCCCTGAAAGCTACCGATCAACTGGAGTGGGTGCGCCGGATGAACAGCATCCGCAACCGTGCCGAGGAGATCATCAAGACCGAGCTGATTTTTGTATAAGGAGGTGCCCACGATGACTGTGCTGAAACCGATGCTGAAACTTGCCCTTTTTCCGCTGCTTCTGCTGCTGATTCTGGTGCAGTGGGCTGGCATCTTTCTTACCACTTTTTCGTCGGTGGTAACAAATTTACTCGCAGGGCTGTTCTTCTTCACGGCACTGGCCTGCTGGGTCATGGGGCTGGCAGACGGCGGCGAGGTGCTGAAGATGCTGATAACCGGATTTGTCGTTTTCACCCTGCCTTACATAGCGATGGCACTCATCGCAAAAATCTCCTATTTTGGTGATGAACTCAGGGATTTTCTCCAATCCTGAGTTTCCTTGACCGCCCTGCACGACTGCAAGGCGGTCTTTTCGTTACATCGGGTCTGCACACGGCAGACCCTTTTTTAATACGGAGGAACAAGCCTATGAAACTGACGTTTGAAGAAAAGAAGCTACTCTATGCCTATGGCAACCCCGATCTGGCACTGACCCGCAAGCGGCTGTATGAGGTTGCCAGGCTGACGGTTGATCCTGATCTGAACAGGCTGGTGTTCGATTTCGTCCGTAAGCTGGAGGACGAATCGCTGCATCTGGAGCGCTGGTACGACCAGATGTTCTACTTCGTCCGTTCCGAGATGGAGTGTTATGCCGGGATGGAAAAGCTGGCGCAGGACATCGAGCGTGATGAGGATTGGGGGCCTGAGATGTTTGAGGAAAACGAAGATGACGAACTCTCTGACGATGTGTAAGCTGGAAACCATGATCTACGCCAGCGAGGACGGGACTTACAGCGTGTTCACGCTGAATCCTGACTTGCAGAAACAGCTTGATGCCTTTGCATCACAACACCCGGAGGTGTGCCAGAGGAAGACAAGGGGCGAGGCTGGCGGGGTGACGTATCAGGTCAGGGGCACTGCGCTGACTGTCCAGCCGGTGCGGGTGTCCTGAAAGCGATAACCGATCTGCTATGGTAGAATAAAGAGCAACGGGCAAAGCGTCAAAAGGGATGCTTTGCCCGTTTTACATAGAACGATGAAATTCACTTTTAGCAGAAAGGGGCGATTTATTGGGAAATTTATATGGCTATATCCGGGTCAGCACCCGTGACCAGAACGAAGATCGGCAGCTGATTGCGCTACGAGAACTGCACATCCCGGAGAAGAACATCTTCATTGACAAGCAGTCAGGCAAGGACTTCAACCGCCCGCAGTACAAGCGGCTTGTTCGGAAATTGAAAAAAGACGATCTGCTCTATATCAAGAGCATCGACCGTCTTGGACGCAACTATGCTGAAATTTTGGAGCAGTGGCGGCTGCTTACCCAGACAAAGAGCATCGACATTGTGGTGCTGGATATGCCGCTGCTGGACACCCGACGCGGCAAAGACCTGATGGGCACTTTCCTGAGCGACATTGTTTTGCAGGTGCTTTCCTTTGTGGCGGAGAACGAGCGCATCAACATCCGGCAGCGTCAGGCAGAGGGCATTGCAGCGGCAAAAGCCAGAGGCATCAGGTTTGGAAGGCCGCCGAAACCTCTTCCGGAAAACTTCCATCAAATCTATCAGCAGTGGAAAAATGGGAAAATTACCGGTACAGCTGCTGCAAAGCTGTGCGGGATGCCACTTTCCACTTTCCGGTATCGGGCGGAGGTTTACGAAAAAATCAAATTGTTGTAAGCGGTTACTTTTACAGAAACGTGTAGGTTTCTGTAAATACCTACTTTTTCTTATAATACACCAGTGAGATAAAAAAATCAAGTTATTTTAACGTATTTTGGCATGATATCTATTACTGATTTAGATTTTGTATTACTTGCGAAAAGGTACACGTTTTCATCTCATGTCTTAGGTTGAATTTCCACAATCGTTTATTACGGAGGTAACTGGTATGAAGGCGGAACTCAAGGAACTGCTCCAGAAGTATATGGAACAGGACAGCAAAGAACAGAAAATTGCTTATGACGATGAAATTCGTGCAGAAGCGGATTTGTGTGCTGAATGTTGTGCTTGTTGCAGAGTGTGCTGGATAAGTGCATGATGGACTGGTAACAGATACGAGAACAAGCTGAGGTGGGTTGATTGAGCTGAGACTCGTGACATCTACCTCAGTTTTCTTTTGAGAACATGATGAAGTATATAAAGATGGGATTATTTGCTCTGTATGGGTTTTTCGTACTATACTTTGTGGAAACTACATCGAGCGAAAGCGGCTTACTTATTTGTGTACTGACTTTTCCGCTAAGTATATGGATAGTAATGCTGATTCACGAATTGTCACATTGGTTATGTTTTAAGTTGTTTGGGTTTAATGTGACCGAATTGAGAGTTGGGCTTTTCGTAATGAAAATACAGAGAAACACTTTTATTATAAGTGTTGTGAACAAAGGCTTCTTTCGTGGCTATTGTAGCATTGATAATCAAATAAAACCAGACAAGAACAGGTTAATTGTTTCTTTAATGGCGGGAGGATTTTCCGGGCTGCTACTTAGTGCCGGCGTCGGTGCATTGATAATATCGAGCATTATACCCAATAGATGGAGCTGGACTTTAGCTTCATTGATTTGCGTTGGATTATATGGTTTTTACGCCACCTTACTCAGTCCAAGAAGCGCCGATAGAAAACTAATTCAAAAAATACTAAAGGAATAGGAGAGTATCACGCATGACGCTTCTTGCAAAATACGGCATTATCTATACTTATTTGTTGCTTGTCATGGGCATTTCGTTTGGAGCAAGTAAACTTCTTCGAAGCAATGAGATTTCTCGAAATATCATTCATATTTGTGCAGGGATGGGGTGGATTTTTTATAAGGTGCTATTTCCTGCAACTATTCATCCTGTCATAATATCGTTCAGTTTTGTTGTTTTAACACTTGTAACAACAAAACTGAAAATAAAGTTTGTCGAAAGAGAAAATGGCTCTCTTGGAACAGTATTCTTTACTTTGAGTATGTTTGTTATGTCTGTTCTCGGATATAACAATCTGCCGCTTTTCAATATTTTTGGTGTCGCAATGATTTGCCTATCTTGCGGTGATGCATTTGCAAATATAGTCGGTTCTCGTTACGGAACGAAAGCAATCTATATGGGAAAATCTATCCAAGGAACGGTAGCTTGTTTTGTTGCATCTGCTTCGGCAATGGTTATGCTTAAATATTCCTTTGGAATCGGATTGAGCCTTGTAGCTATATGTTTGTTGGCTACTCTCTGTGCTGGCACAGAACTTTTTGCCGGGGAGTATGATAACATAGCAATTCCCGCCGTTTTATATGTGAGCGCATACATTTTCTTGACAAATGAGAGCGTTGCTTCTTTACTGATTAGTTCTTCCGTCGGTGTATTTATGTTTTTGTTCGCAGTGAAATTGAAGCTGCTTAATTTGCCAGCTTCATATATGCTGTTTTTATTGATTTTTGTTTTAGTATACTTTGGTGGATGGAGAAGCTATATAGCTTTGATGCTCGTATTCGCTATCGTAATTTTGACAGAGAAATGTTTATATAGAAAGACAGAACAAATTTTTTCAAGCATGAATAAGGAACATGGAGTCCGAAATGAAAGGCAGTTGCTCGCTAATTGCTTGGTAGCCACCATTGCCGTATCATTGTATGGTATTACGGAAAGCAAAATGTACCTGTTGGCGTTTTTTGCAGCAATAGCTGAAGCGATTGGCGATAGTGTAGCATCGGAGATCGGTGTTCTGTCCAAGGCAGACCCGATTGATATATGCTCATTTAAGAAAGTGCCCAAAGGCGTTTCTGGTGGTGTTAGCATAGTTGGCACAGGCGCTGCACTTGCAGTTTGCTTATATTCCGGACTTGTTTATATGGCCTTATATAAAGGTGATTTCTACGGTTTCATTGTAATACTTGTTTCATCGTTAGCAGGGATTATATTGGACAGCGTGCTTGGTTCCAGAGTCCAAGTTCAGTATAAATGCACTGTTTGTGGGAAATTGACAGAAAAAGAAATACATTGTCAAAAGCCAACTGATACTGTAAAGGGATGGGAATTTTTAGATAACACAAGAGTCAATTTGATATGCAATGTCTTTGCTTTTGGACTAGCTTGCTTATTGATGACAGCGAGGTAAGTAATGTTTGGGTATTTTAGATTTAATCAACTCTATGCATCACCAAAACTCAGAAATATATATAAGAATTATTATTGCGGCACTTGCTTTTCTTTAGAATACAATTATGGTGAGGTTGCAAGAAATATATTGAGCTATGATGTTGTAATCATAGCGTTGGTTGCAAAACTGTATGATAAACCTAATAGACCTGTTCTCCCCTGCTTTTTCAAGAAGCAAGAGAAAGAACAGTTTGCACAAAACGAAGGATGGCAAAAGGTTGCGGCAATCAATGTGTTGCTTATGAATGCCAAATTTGACGATGATATTAACGATGAACAATCTGCAAAAGCAAAAGCCGCAGCATTGCTGTTCCGTGGAGCGATTAAGAAAGCAACAAGACAATTTCCAGAGATAGCTCGCATAATCAAAGATGGGTATATGGAAATATACAGACTGGAAACAGAAAATGCTGAAATCCTGAGTATCTGCAATGCATTTGCAGATATGATGGAACAGATGGTAGTGTCAGCTTTCGATGTTGATGCGAATAGGATAGCTTTTGTTAAAGGAATATCCAGATGGCTATATTTTATTGACCAGCTTGACGATTATGATGAAGATGTAAAAGAGGGAAAGTATAATCCGTTAGTCATTAAGGGCATTTCTAAAAGTCAGTCGGTGAACAGTGATAATGCATATCTGTTTAGCATATTGCGTGAGATTTTTAAGGATTATCAAAGCATAAAAAAGGGTTTGGATCTCTCATGTAGCGAAGATTGTCTTTTGTATGCCGTTTTGAATGAATCTATTCCAAGCGTGACATCGCTGGTGTTATCTGATAAAAAACTTCCGCAGATAATTCACCGCAAAAAGGAATTAGAATGGAAAGCGGTAGAGTGATGAAAAAAGTCAATGTAAAATATCATATTGATTCCTTTGATAAGTTCAATGCAGAATTTCAAGGACTATTAGATGTTTTTTCTGATGGAGCTTCGCATTTAGAAATCACGCTTGTTATGGATGAGCTTGACAACAGAAATGTGAGTTGTATCGTGAATAGCATAGCAAGGAATCCGACATTCAAAGATATAGCAAATGAAACTATATATACATTTGTGGCGGTAGTCGCTCCGAGCATGGAACTGGCGAAAACTTTTATCAAAATCAAAGGACTTCTAAGCAGAATTGATTTAGTGAGCAATGAAGAAAATCTCTCCACCACGGCTGGTGTTTTTCTGGCATTGAAAAAAAAGAAACTGCCCTGTTCTGTAATAATAAGAGAGTCTAATATAGACGAAATCATCCGTCTATATCGTAGGCTGACAAATATAGGTGTTACAGTTTTTGTTGAGGGCGAAGTATCGTATAACGAAAAGTTCAATATTTTGTTTAAGGAATGGCTCTATGATAAAAACGGTTGCCGCCTCAATATCTTTGCTGACATTCTTTCAAGAATACTTTTGGATTATTGGGGGAGCAAATGTCAGTTCAAGTCGTGCTTGACAAAGTATTTCTCAGTAGAAACAGACGGAACGATTTACAGCTGCAAAGACACCAAAAATAAAATATGTTCACTGTCAGAGATTGGCTCTGTAAATGAAATTATTTCAAATGATAATTTCGTGGAGTTGCTGAAGCAATCAGTAATCAAAAGAGCACAATGTAAAGAACATTGCAAGTTTTATGAATTATGTCAAGGCGGCTGTCCATTAAATTCAAATATATCCATTTCAGAGTGTGCGGAAAAACAGTTGTTTGTTTTTATGGAGTCGGTAAGTGAACTGCTATATCCACTAATCCAAAACTCAGATTACCGGAATTTGAATCCAGCAGTCAGAGAGATGATATTGTCAAGTGTAGCATCAAACAAATTATTTGAAAAGGGAATATACCATTGAAAACAAGAGATATAGCATACAGTGGGCTGATGATAGCACTCTTTTTGTCAATCTGTTTTGCTTTCCGTACTAACACAAGAGTTGTACAGACATACCTTGAAATAATTAAGGTAATAATCGTTGCAGTATTTATACGAAATATTGAGCGAAAGAATTGGTGGGTCTCTGCATCAGCGTGCTTTTTGATTTGCTTGCTTCTTGTGTCGGTGCCGGACACTCTGATTTATAATGTCCCCTCGATTGTATGCGGCTGCGTGATTGGACTTCAAAAGGAACGCAAAGGGATAGTAAGAAATTATCTGTTCTTTTTTATCATCCATTCACTTATGTTAATTTATGAATTTGCTGTCTTTGGATTTTTCATGCAGACAAATTTATTTACTCTGTATCAAGAACAGGCGGCAACTGTTCTTTCTGAGATTACAAGCGGAATGATTTCGGTGATAATGGCTCAGGCTCTATTTATAGCCTTTATGATTTTCGATTCTGCTTTTTCTTCTTTTGTTATCTTTAGTCTATCCCAGATAGCAATAAAAAAGCTGAATGGCGTTTTAAGGACAAGCAATGCTGAGTAAGGGGGGCATGATTTGGATAATTCTACTTTGCGTCTATATCTATTTAGGTGATAAGGCAAATCAGTTTTGCAAGAAAAATATATTACATTTGGAAACTATTATTGTATACGATATAAGTGAGTGGATTACTAATAGAGCGATATGGGGATTACTGATAGGATGTCGAACCATTCCGGTAGCAGTCGTTATATGGCTGTTCGGCGTTCATAGATAGGAGCTGTTTTAGAGCATACTTCCCAATCACAATTACATAATGTTCAAAGCAAAAGCGATCAACCGTAAAAAGTTGGTCGCTTTTGTTTTGAACATTATCAGAAAGGAGAAGTTCCCTATGAGCGAAAAATTGAAAAAGCTGAAACATGAGCAGTATTTTGCGGAGCAAAAGCTGCGCTCTTGTCAGCACCGAGAGAAGATCCTTGAACGCCAGATGTCAGAGCTGAACCGGAGAGAGCGTGTGCATCGCCTTTGCACTCGTGCCGGAATGCTGGAAAGCTTTCTGGTCTGTCCGGGAGAACTGACCGACGATCAGGTGATGGAACTTCTGAAGATCTCATTCCGTCAACCTGAAGTCGTGCTGGCACTTGCAAAGATGGTGCATGACGTTCACAAACGCAGCAACGTCCAAAACCCTTTAGAATAAAGGGCGCAATTATACACCGTTCCGGTGAAATTGCGGTCTTGCAGACGGCTCGATGAAATCGAAGCTGGCGTTTGTGCGCCAGCCCGATTCCATCCCAAGGAAAACTGCATTTTCCTTGCGCTGCTTTGCAGCTATCCTTTTGCGGCTCCCGCCCAAGATCGAAGCGCACAGCACTCCGTTCCAAGGCGGCGAGCACAACCGAATACGATTCCAGACCGTTCACAAGAGCAATCTTGCTGGGCGGTCTTTTTGTTTGGGGGTGATGCCTATTCCGTGTCCGCATTTCAAAATCTCCATCGTAAAACGCAGCCAAGGGCAGTCCGCTGTTGCCGGGGCCGCTTACCAGAGCGGCGAACGGCTGTTCAGCGAGTACGACCAGAAAACGAAATTCTACAACAAGA
>OHHT01000132.1_pt1 | contig 34177 bp, 30 predicted proteins | sample 1568061 | NCBI WGS metagenome assembly OHHT01 (sample SAMEA3879550, study PRJEB24766) | human gut metagenome | biome: human-associated habitat; feature: feces | place: USA | collected 1985/1987 | reverse complement strand
GGGACTTCCGCATGGATAGGCGGAACAACTGAAAAGAAATTTCTGGATAAGGATCAGGTATTGTCTCAGTTATATAATAAAGAAAAATTGAGCAGGTATACATTATGATATGGACTTTAAGCATGAGAATTACAATATATGTAATATGCTTTATTTTCGGAATAATAATTGGCAGCTTCGTGAACGTATTGATATACAGACTGCCCTTACATGAGAACATAGTAACAGAAAACAGTCACTGTATGACATGCGGACATAAATTAAAATGGTATGATTTATTTCCATTATTCAGCTACCTTTTTTTAAGAGGAAAATGTCGGTATTGTAAAGCAAAGTTATCAGTTCAATATCCATTAGTAGAATTCATTAATGGATTATTTTATGTATTAATATTTATTTTTAACGGAATTAATGTAACAAGTATATGTTACGCACTGTCGGTATCCATGCTGATTGCCTTAAGTGTAATTGACTGGCGTACATACGAGATTCCGTTTGGACTTAACATAGCCATATTGGTATTTGGAATAATTAATATGGCATTTAATTATAAGAATTTCCTATATTATCTGATAGGAATGGTCTGCGTAAGCGGATTCCTACTTTTGTTATATCTTATTACAAAGGGAAGAGGAATAGGCGGCGGTGATATTAAGTTAATGGCAGCCGCAGGACTTTTACTTGGTTGGAAACACATAATACTGGCACTGATTCTGGGATGCATCATTGGTTCTGTTATTCACATTATATTGATGAAAGTAAGTGATAAAGGCAGAATGTTGGCATTTGGACCATATCTGTCTGTAGGAATAGTTATATCAATGTTGTGTGGAGACCGGTTATTAAATTGGTATTTAGGTATTTTTCAATAAAATAAATTAAGATGTTTACCAGGCATCGACCAGGGAGGAAATATAGAAATGGCGTCAACAGTTTTAGCTATTACGGTAGGTAACGATACCACTAAAATAAGTGAAGTAATGTATTCTTCACACCGAATTGTTCGAGTATCATATTCTAATACAATTCCTACACCAAAGGATTGTGTAGAAGATGGTCAGATAAGAGATCCTAAGGAATTGGCAACAGCCATAAGAGAAGAACTTAGGAAGGGCGAAATCATCACTAAAGATGTAATTTTTGCCATTCAGTCCAATAAAATTATCAGTAAAGAAATCGTGGCACCTTATATGAAGGAAGCCAGATTAATGGAATATATTGTTACGAATGCAACAGAATATTTTCCTGTTAATATAGATGAATATGTCTTTACATATTCCATACTCGAGAACATTATTGATGTATCAGAGAAAAAATACAGATTAATGGTTATGGCAGCACCAATGGGTATTGTCGAAAGATATTATGACGTTGCAGACATGCTTGAATTAAGGGTACTTGATCTTGATTATGTTGGTAACTCTACATTGCAGTTAATGAGATTGCAGATTGATGATTCACCTACCCTTTCTATCCAGATGGGTGATGAAGCAACAATCATTAGTATATTTAATAAGAATGTCCTTCAGCTTATGAGATCTGTTCCATACGGACGATCAACCGTTGCCAATGCAATAGCGGAGAAGAGGGATATTTCCTATGAAGAAGCGTTAACTGTCCTTGACAATGAACGTGTACTTAAAGAAAGTTTTTCCGACGGAGATTATATAACGGGTTCGTTAAAATATCTCGCTAATAATATCAGCCGTGTAATTGACTATTATTCAACAAAGAATCCTGATGTTACTATCCAGAAGGCTGTAATGGTAACTGAGGGTAAGTCAATCAGGGCACTTGAGACACTTCTTTCTTATGAAATTGGTCTTAAGATTAAAAAAATTGATGAACTTAACCAGGTTATTGCGGATGACAGACTTAATATGTCTTTGTCAGAACTTACAGGATACCTTTCCAATATCGGATGTGTTATCCAGCCTGTTAACTTTGTTCCAAAGTCCGCACTTATTAAGGCTAAGAAGACTAATGATAATAAATATTTAAGACTTATAATTATGGGAGCCGTTTTTGTTGCAGCAGTAATCGTGCTTATTCCTCTTGTAGGCAACATAAGTAAGAGAACAGAGAATAACGGACTCAAATCAAACATTAAAAAGATAGAGGGCATTAAGACAGTAGTTAATGATTATTATCTTTCAAAAGATAAATTCACAGACATATCGACATTCTATGCACTTGCATCCAATGCTGATGATGACCTTCATAAGTTTATTGAATTCCTTGAAGAGGATATGCCTTCGGATATAGGACTTACGTCCTTTTCTGTTTCCGGAGGAGCCGTTACAATGAACTGTACCGGCAGTTCCAAGGAAACCCTTGCCCAGTTCCTCGTTACATTAAAGAAACAGAGTAACATATCATCGGTTAATTGTGCATCTGTATCCGAGGCAACAGATGATAACGATGCGATAACAGACAGCTATACAATTACATGTGTATTTAGTCAGTTTCCTACACAGACAGAGGAGGGCGATGAATAATGAAGTTAAATGACAGAGAAAAGAAACTAATATTTATAGTAGTTGGTGTAATACTTATTGCTCTTTCTTACTTTATTGGATACAGAAAGATTTCAGCTGCCAATAATAAACTTGATGATAAGATTGAGGAAAACAGAACCTTATATAACAATCTTAAAGAGATGCAGGCAAGAGAGAAACAGTACCTTGAAGATACAGAATATTATACATCAGAATATAATACTCTTCTTGGTAGTTTCGACACAGGATATTCACAGGAATATTCGATTATGTTTGTTGACCAGATTGAGAAGGACACAGGAGTGTGGTTCTCACAGGTATCACTGGCTGATACGGCAGCACTTTATACATTTGGTGCAATTACATCTTCTAACCCTATGACACAGGGTGCAGCGGTATATACTTCAGATTATGTAGGTTATGGAACAACACTTACACTTTCTTATAAGACATCTTATGCAGGTTATAAGGAACTTATCGAATATCTTAATACTTATAAGTTCAAATGCAGGATTGATTCTGTAAATGCTACATATAATGCTGATGATGATGAAGTATCAGGATCAATGATACTTAATATATATGCAATAACAGGTTCAGACAGAAAGTTCCTCGGAGCACCTGTCCAGAATAAGTTTACGGGAACAGAAAATATCTTTAACTCATCAACATTTACACCTGGTACTAATGCTGATGAAGAAAATGGTAATAATATTGTAACAGACTATGATTACTATATCGCACTTGACTCATTTAAGTCAGACGCAGACAGTGTTGTAATCGGCCCTAAGGGTGATTCCGCTGCAACAAGAATTTCTAAGAATTCGTCTGAAAGAGAAAAAGTTACAATTACATTTAGTGGCAAGGAAGGTAAATATACAGTATCATACGCAATAGGCGATACAGTATATCCTGCAACTAATTATGAAAATGGTGTTGAATTCACACCGGGATCAATGCTTTCACTTCTCGTGGTTGGAACAGACAGAGACCCTGAAGGAGAAGATATAAACGGAGCAGACGCAACTATTATTAACAACACAGATATGAAGTTATACGTTAAGATAGTTGATGATGACGAAAATCCAAGATTTAAGATTAGAGAAAAATCAGGTGAAGTAGTTGTTTATGAATAGGAGTGATTATGATGAGACATCCACGTAAAGCCGGAAAACAGAATATGGGATTTTCACTGGTGGAAGTTCTTGTTACTTTAGCACTTATTTCAGTTTTAAGTATTCCGCTTATCCAGACCTTCATTAATTCAGCGAGGGTGAATGGCAAAGCAAAAAGTATGCAGAATGCTACAGACATTGCCCAAAGTATCTCAGAATACTTTGGGGCAATGCCTTTAGATGCACTCAAGACCGCTTACCAGGGTAAATATACTGAACTATCTGATAATAGGATTATATTTACCAATATAGGTGACGGTATTAATAAGAACTCTGATGGTGTGGATTATTACAAAGGATCTGACACTGAAAAATTCTATGTATCGGTAATTGTTGACCCTACCGGATATTCTAAAGCTGATAAGACGGGAATGAATGACTATATAAGACCCGGTATCAATAACCTCAACGAAAATTCCAGCATTACATGTCGTAGTAAATTAGAACAATATGATAAGAATATTGTTAATACTTTTGATGAAAAAGGTGTGAAAGTAACTGATAAGAGCAAGATAGTTAAGAAATCCGTTTTCACAATCTATGAGAATGAATCAACAGTATATGCCGGTAAGGTAGAATATAAATATTACCTGGACATAACATATACATATAACAACAAGAGTATAGAGTACAAGAATATAGAACTTGGTATCGGAACAGTGGATAAGGCAGGCATTGCAGCACCTAACTTCTATATTATCTATACGCCTGTACTTGGCATGTATGGCAATGAAAATGTTGCAAAGGATGAGATTACTGTTAAATACAGACCCGGCAGTGAAAAAGCAGATTGGGAAAAGCCGGTAAATGTATATCTTGTAGAGCAGACAGTTAACTATGGAAGTACAGAAGATACTAAAGTATCTCTTAACAAAAATAATATAAAAATTGAATGTTATAACAATTCAAGCGAAAGTAATAAGCTTGGTTTTTATACCAATGTTGCCGGCTGGACGGGTGAGAATTCTTCCCTTACAGAGGGTGGAAGCTCTATTAATAAATTATATAATGTCAGTGTATATATCTGGAAAGATAAGACTGATGGTATGACTATTAAAGCAGACAAAACTTTGGATATAGCAGATGATTATTTTACAAAGGTTGACAGCGTTAAGGAGGGATAATCATTGAAGAAGCATTTTAGAAGATTCAGAAAAGATAATAAAGGTGTTACTTTAGTGTTAGCCATTGTGGCAATTGCTTTTGTAGGCGTGCTTGCAAGTGCAATCCTTTCTGCAGCGGCAACCAACTACAGACTTAAAATTATGGATAAGTATTCTAAAAATACCTTTTATAGTGCTGATTCCATAACAGAAGAGATTCATACAGGTCTTGGAATTATGTGTTACAAATCCCTGGAAGAAGCTTATGATTATGCGGCATCCAATCTCGGAAAGTATTCTGTTACCGGTGGTGTAGTTACCATGAACAGATATAATAATGAGATGGTAAATAAAAATATGAAAGAAAAGTATTATAACATAACCGGCAAGAAAATCTTTGGAGAATCTTTCAATACAGCTGACAAAGAAAGTGCAATTAAGTATTTTAATACACTTATTACTAAACCTGAAAAGGCAAAGGTAGTAGGATATTCAAGTTTTGTAGCGGATGCTGCTTCATATACCTACACATTCAAGGATGTTGCAATCAGATACCTTGAAGACAAAAAGGAACCTTATTACTCAACCATAAAGATAGATATTAAGATTACTTATCCGGATATAGATATTGATTTTATAGCTGATGAGAAAGAATGGAAATCATACTTTAATTATTGTCTCATTGCAGATGATAAGATAGAAATCGGTGCAAGTCCCGAATCGAGAGGTATTGTTGATGTTTATGGGGGAATGTACTCCGGTGGTAATGTTGATGTATTCAGCGGAAGTTCCCTTACACTTCAAGACGGACTCTTATTAAATGGCCAGCTTAAAGTACCTTCAGTGATTGTATCAAAAGGCGATATTAACCTTCCGGGAGGAAGCAGTGCATCCGTACTTAAAGTAGGAAACGGAAGTATCTGGTGTAACGGAATTACAGCCGGCGGCGATGGAGGAAGAGGAGATGTACTTTATACTTCAAATCAGGCAAGGACTTATGTAGCAGATGATTTATCACTTAATGGTGACGACTGCAATATAACAATAAAAGGAAAATATTTAGGCTTCGGAAAAAATAATGCCAATACCAGTGATCCAACAGGAAAGGCGTCTACGAGTTCAGCAATAATTGTAAACGGAAGAAACTGTACCCTTGATATGACGGATATTAATTACCTTTTACTTGCAGGTAAGGCTTATGTAAAATTAACTGAGGATTCCTCTTATGTGACAGGTGATTCCATGGGATTAAAAGGTAATCAGGAAATATATCTTGTACCATCAGGTTATCTGAAGAAAAAGCAGGATAGTTCAGACGGTACTTATGTAGCTAATCCTACATCTAAACCTGAAAATGTAGCGATAGATTTAAGCTCTTTCTTTGCATACAGGCTTGGACTTCTTACAACTACCGGATATGTGGAGAAAAAGGATGCAAATGGTAAGACATATTACTATCTTGATTTCGTAGACAATGCTGCACAGAATGAATATGTTAAATGTATTGCACAGAATGGTTACCTTGAAGGTTTATTTAAATCAAAAGGTCTTTCATACACAGATGATGATATTGTAGAAATGAATGCAATTAAAACCACAATCGAAATGGGTCTTGCAAGATTCTTTGACAAGAATACTGAAATAAAGATTGCGTCAGGTGCAACAGTATATACAAGCGGCACTCTTTTACAGGTAACCAAAGAGAGCGGATATTCTTCAACAAGTATTTTGGGAACTAATATGGATTATTCATCCGTTTTGAATGCCAGCACTAATGCTGCTAATAAATATAAATTAATCAAGTCATTCCTTGCTCTTGATGATACTGTGGATTATACCGATTTCCCTGAGAATGTGACTATTGATGGTTCTATTCACAAAATAGAATTTGATACAAGCAATAATCCCGTTCTTTTGACACCTTATGAGAGAACAGTTAATAAGGAAAAACTTGACACCCTTGAAGAAAACATCATACATAATGAAAATGGTACGATTGCAGCGGTAATTACCTCAAAAGCAGAAGGGCAGTCAGGCTCTTATACAATTCCTAATGGCGTGACTAACGGTGTTATCCTTGGATATGGTGTTGATATTGTTGTTAATAGTAACTTTGAAGGACTTATAATCACTGACGGCAAGATAACTGTTAAAGGTTCAGCCCGGGTGACAACAGGAATAAACAACAGGGCAGAACTTACCCTTGATGTATATAAAGATGTAGCACAGTATTTTAATGCTTTCCAGGAAACAAGTGATACTAATAAACTTGATGAAGTCGAAATGAATCAGCTTCTTAATTTCAGCGAATGGAGAAAGAATGAGAATGTCGATTATAACTAACAGAACCGGACAACATAATAACAAAGGTTTTTCATTACTGGAACTTTTGGTTGTAGTTGCAATTATGGCAGTACTTACGGGAATTATTTCGATTACATACAGAACCGTTAATAAAAGTAATGTTAATAAAGCAGCAAGTATAGTTGATGATTACCTCTCTCTGGCAAGGGAAAAGGCTAAGACTGTTTCCGCTTATGAGTGGAATATGACAATTTCTGTAGGCGATGACGGAACAGAAGTCAGCTATGTTAAGAAAGCGGAAAAAGAATCCGACAAAGCTAAAATGGATAGCAAAACACTTCCTAAGAATGTTAAGTTCAAGATTATTGATGATAAAGGTAATGAAATCAGACTGGATAATACCATTAAAGAGGTAAGTGTTGCATTTAATTCCCTCACAGGAAATGTAGCATCGGTATATTTTTCAAACGGTTCAAAAATAGATGTTACCGATAGTTCTTATTGCGATTTCATTGCATATTATAAGGAGAAGACCAGGGGCGTAAGACTCTATTTTGTAACCGGTAAACATTCACAGATATGAGGCACATGACTATGAAATTAAAAAAAGGTAAAAAACATAATAATAAAGGTTTTACCCTCACAGAGGTTCTTGTAGCACTGGCGGTAAGTTCTGTTGTCATAACAATAGTTATTGCATTTATATCCCAAGGGTCAAGATTTTATAAGACCCAGAGCAATACTATTAACCTTCAGAATGAGCTTCAGGAGACATCCAATGTAATAACGGATACTCTTCAGGAGGCAACATACTTATCTATTACATCGAACAGTAAAAATCTTGAAGTATATACAGGTTCTTATGAAATTAAAGAAGGAAAGAAGCTATTTACATCCGTTAAAGGATCGTCAAGATACATATTGAGGGATGGAACCGGAATATACGTCTTTGATAAAGCTGACACAGGTTATATTAGCGAAAAAGATAAGCCGGGATACAGGTATTCCAACAATATTGAAGAAATTACAGTAAATATCAGTGATAAATGTAAGACTGAAGTAGCCGATAGTGAAGTTATAACACAGCCCGTTATGCTTGATGTATATATCAAAGTAACACATAACGATACGTCAAGATTTGAGAATAAGACAATTACCTTAAGAAATAAAATTCAAAGCCTTGAAGTTAATGGTGAATTATACCAAATAGGCTCAAATGGTTCACAACTTGTACACGTAGAAAAGTAACAGGATTAAAGTTAAGTTTTAGTGAGGTTGATGCAGATGAAAACAAAAAAAAGGACATTTGGAATAGTTATTTCCGTAGCTGTGCTTGTAGCCGCAATAATTACGGGAGTTATTCTGAAAAGCAACACAAATACTAATGCTGCCGTTATTAGTGATAATGGTGAGACACCAATATCCATTGATAACAAGAAGCCAATACTTGACAGGCTTATGGCTGCTAATGAAAAACTTGTAATTCTTGAGATTGTACCATATAAGAATGCAAGTGTATTTAATATGCTTACAGGATCTTCTAAAGTAAGAGAGACATTGGAAAAACACAAAGCGGAAATATACAATCAGTTTTTGTGGAATAATAAGAAAGAGAATGGTAATATCACAACTGTAACCGTTCAGGGTACAGCATCATTCCATCATCCTTATACCATTTCCTATAACAAGATGACTAAAGAATATACGGTTAATTATCCTAATTTCTTCCTTGAAGAGTTCCTTGACGGATATTCTAATCCTTCGGCATTTTCATATTTCAGTGAGAATATGGAAGTCAGGACGGTTGTAGCAGGAGAACTTAAGGAAGAAGACCTTGAAGGTGTATCATTTATATATATATCAAGTTTCCTTGAGGACAAAGAAGTAATTAACTTTAATAATTTTTATGTTAATAATTCTACATCTGTAAAAGACCTTACAGATACAGGTAGCACTCCTACAGGCGCTTATGATGCCGATGGTAATGAATATAAATCCGAAAATGCCGGTGATATCTGGTATAACTGCTATTACAAGAATGATGCAGGCGAATTTGAAATAAGCGATATGAAATGGGATATGGTTATCAAACTTATGGAATTTATCTATAAAGGTAATTCTTATACAGGGGATACACCTATACCTGTAGTTGTAAATTATGGTAATCCTAAGAGTAAGGATGCCAATATCCATAAACTTGTCAATCTTATAATGAAGACCTCTAATGAGGAAGGGGCTGCTTATAATGGTGTCAGTACTTATTATGAAGATGTACTTGCTGCACTTACTACTAAGAAAAGCGATACAGAAGAATATACTAATTCCTATGGTATTGTAACAGGTGCATATCAGTATAACGGTACGGATTATACAGACTGGAGTGACGGTAACGTACCTTTCTTTGACATGAAATGTACCGAGAGCGGTGAATTTACCTTTAACTATGTATATAAGACCAGCAATAACGGTAATGATTCCATTTTCTCAATAGGTAAGACGAATGTGGGCATGCTTACTGATAACGGAACTGCCAAGGACAGGGAAATTATAAGTGGTAATAACTATTACGTTACTGATATATTAAGATACCTCCTTGGTGTTGATGAGAATAATGATGAAGTAATTAAGGTTCTTGAAATTGAACCATGTCAGGATTTCCTTTATTCGGATACAAACAATCAGACAACGGTTGACCGTATTATGGAACTTGCAAGGGCTTTACATATAAGAAGTTATACAAGAACTGACGGTACTGTAGCAGCTTATAATGGAATTGCAGATAAGAAGATTGAATTTAAGTGTATGACGAGTCTTCAGTTTAATGGTATGAATGAAGATCTTATATCGGAATACGATATTATCTATATTGGTGACAGATCAGGCATGATGAATTCAAGAATAGTGAACGGGGATAGCGAAAACAAACTTGCAGACCTTAACGGTACCATCCGTTACAGTTCTGTATATAAGGATGCATCTCTTTCAAACAGATTCGTCACTTACAATGACAGGAAGTTGGATGGATATGTATATCTTGCATTTGGTGATTTAATTAAGACTGAGCAGGCACTTTTAGGTTATCTTCCTTCTGATTATGAGAAGGTGGATGCGACAAATAAAGGTTATGCATTGTATTCTGAACCTAAGACTACCGGTCTGAAAGAAAATTCAAGGGTACTTTTTGATATTAACGTTGAGAGTCTCTGGACACCTCTTATATATAATACATATAAGACATCAGGAAATAAAGCTGTATATACAGTTAAGAAATTAAGAAATGATATTGGAGGACCTGTAACAAATCCTACACGATATGATATAGAACTTGGCAATGCAAGATATTCATGCAATGATTTCACCGAGAAGAAGATGAAAGAAATCCGTGAATTCATAGATTACGGTAATCCTGTAATAATGGCGGATGATGTCTACAACTGTATTAAAGATGAGTATTACAACAAAAAAGGTGGATTTGTATATCCTACATCTAATTTGTACAAATTTGTTAATTCTTATCAGTCATCAGATGAGACTATGTCAGTACTTATGAAGGCTATGAAGAGTGAGAAACTTGAAATCAAATCATGTACAAGTGAGTATTTGAAAGGTATTACATGGACTAAATGTCCTGTAATTGAATACGACAGTGAGAGCCTTGTTAAAGAGTCAAGCGTTGTAGAAAAACCTGAGAAATTAAGATTTAATGCTACATTCAGGGCAACACCGGGTAACACTTACAGAGTAACACTTATATATGATAAGAATACAGACGGTAAATTTAATGATCAAGCCACAACCGATGATAATAACGAAGTATTATACAGTACTACAATTAAGGCTGAAAGCAAGAACCAGAGTGTGCAGTTTGCTACACCTATTGCAGCTAACTTCAACGGAATGTTCTCGTGGAGAGTCCAGGTTAATGAAATTTCCGGTAACAATGTTATTAACAGAGCTGTATATGATGATTATACTATAATCCGAGGCGAAAGTAAGACTGCAAGGGTTCTTCAGATCCTTCCATCAGGTGGATCGATTACAATGGATCTTTCCAATAATAGTAGTTTTCTTTCACATTTGGATAAAGCTGCTAAGATAATTAACTATGAAATAGTTGTTGAAACAATTTATTCCGATGAATTTGAGCAATTGTATACAGGAAGTAATAAGTATACGGCTGTAGAAGATTACGATACAGACAAAAATTTCCTTAAAAAAGGCGGAACTGTTAATGGAAAAAATTATGGTGGAAATTATTCAATGGTTGTAATCGGTTTTGCTGACACCTATGGTAAGCAAGATATATCCGATGATAACGGAGCGTTAAGTAATATTATTGACTTTGCTGCTAAGGGAGGTTCTGTATTATTTACCCATGATACAATTGCTTTCTCTAATAATGTCAACTATGGTATATATAAAGACAATGGGGGTAATCTCCAGACAGGTTCATCACAGGATATAACAAGATATGGCGATAAGATGTCCCTTGACTTTACGAGACTTTTCAGGGACTTGGCAGGCATGGATAAGTATAGCGTAACAACAATACCTAATCTTAGCAGTGATACCCTTGCTAATGCCCATGTACCTACAGTTATGGATAATAATGGCAATGAGACTTATGTCAGGGAGATACAGGGTCTTAATAACTGGGTATTGTATTTGCGTTCAATGGGACGTCGTGACAATGCATATTATTCCCTTGATAACGGAGCATATCATAGGATGAATAATGGGGGCCGTGATAAGAATAAAGAAGTTCTTACAACAACAAAGAATGCATATAACTATGGACTTAATACCATTCTTACGACCAACAGAGCCGATCAGATTAATAAAGGACAGATTTCCTTATATCCATATAATACTACAAGCAGTGATGGTACAATAAAACTTGCAACCACACATGGACAGTATTATGAATTAAACATGGAAGAAGATGATCTTGTTGTATGGTATACGTTGTCATCAGATAGATCAAATTACTATGGTGATAACAAAGGTGATGCCGCAACTAACTACTACATCTACTCAAAGGGTAACATTACCTATTCGGGTGCAGGTCACTCGAATATGGGTGAGTCCAATGAACATAAGCTTTTCGTAAATACGGTTATTAAAGCAATTGCCGCAGGTAACTATAAGCCTGAGGTTGAAGTGCTTAACGGTTCAAGAGTAAGGGGAAGCAATTCCTATGTCATCTATACAAGCTCATTGGATAGTGAGATTAAGGTAGAATTCAAGGCAACCGATGCCGACCTTGCAACAAGAGAGACAGTTCAGACCATGTACAGCAATGAAGCTGATATATTAAGCCATATCGGACGATTTGACAAGGGTGATGTATATTGGATTGACGGTAACGGTGATGAGAGACTTCTCATTCATTATCAATACGGAACCGACAACATTCTGTTAAATGGTGAGAGAAATACATTTTATATATGTGACCCTTACAACAACGATAAGAATACCAATGTTAAGTATGCAGATAAGGCTGTTATGAAGGAGTGCTATGACACATATGTGAAAGCAGGAACCGTAAAACTCAAATTTGTAGCTATTGACTCAAAGGGCGAATTTGGAAGTGCGGATGCAACAATTTTGAATCATGACTTGTTTGACCTTGACTGATATGTAATTTTTAAAGCCACGTTTTTTTGAAAAAGCGTGGCTTTTTTTGTTGAAATGTGTTATATTACAGATGTCTTAATTTTTATTTATAATGCTTCCTTTATTAAAGGAGGTTTTTATGATTGGTAAAGTATATTCCGCTGCTGTGACCGGCATTTATGCAGTACCTGTTGAGGTACAGGCGGACGTGGCACCGGGTATTCCGTATTTTGAACTTACCGGAAATCTTGCCGGTACGACGAAAGAGGCAAAGGAACGTGTCCGTATTGCCATTAAGAATTCTAAATTTCAGATTAATCCCTCAAAGATAACAATTAATATGATTCCTGCCAATATACGCAAGGAGGGAACATCTTATGACCTTGCCGTTGCTGTGGCAGTTCTTACTGCCGTAGGAGTGATTGCTACAGAGAAGGTATCAGGTGCTTTATTTATAGGCGAACTTGGACTTGATGGAGGAATATGCAATGTCAGTTCAATTCTTCCCATGACTCTTTGTGCCAGGGATAATGGCTTTACAATATGCTATGTTCCTATGGGCAATGTAGGTGAAGCATCTCTTGTAACAGGAATAAGGGTAATAGGAATATCATCCCTCAGGGAATGTGTCGATTATATTAATAATGGCTGTAATTGCCGGGCACATATTGATAATAATATTGACAATGCTGATGATAATAATATTGATTTTGCAGACATAAGAGGTCAGGCATCGGCTAAGCGTGCCATCACGATTGCTGCCGCAGCGAGACATAATCTTATGTTAATCGGACCTCCCGGAGCGGGTAAATCAATGCTTGCTTCCAGAATACCTACCATACTTCCGGGACTCACCGATGAGGAACGGTTGAGAATAACAAGTATATACAGCGTTGCCGGACTTTTAAAGGACGGATTGGCACTTATAAGGTCAAGACCTTTCAGGGCGCCCCATCATACAATTTCAAGACCTGCCTTTACGGGCGGAGGTATCATACCATCACCGGGAGAGATTAGTTTAAGTGATCTTGGTGTGCTTTTTCTCGATGAAATCAATCTTTTTTCCAATGATGTAATAGATTCATTAAGGCTTCCGATGGAAGAACACAGGATAAGAATAAGGAGACTTGGCGGAACTTATGAATATCCTGCTGATTTTATGCTTGTAGGTGCGATGAATCCCTGTAAATGCGGATATTATCCCGACAGAACAAGATGCAATTGCAATGACAGGGATATCAGGCGTTACTTTGACAGGATAAGAGGACCGGTAACGGACAGGATTGATATGTGTGTGAGAGTTACCAAATCAGGCTATGATGAGATAACGGGTGCCGGCGGAACCGAAATATCAAGCAAGGATATGAGAGAGGCTGTTAATAATTGCATTGATATCCAAAAGGAACGCTTCAAAAAGGAATGTTTCAGATATAATTCCGAAATCCCTTCACAACTTGTCAACAAGTATTGCACTATGTCACAATCCGCAGAGGTTCTTATGAAAAGTGCTTTTTCCCAATATGATATGTCGGCCAGGACATATTACAAAATAATTAAAATTGCAAGAACCATAGCTGACACAGAACAATCCGACAGGATAGAAGAAGGTCATATTTGTGAAGCAATCGGATATAAATTAATGTGAGGTAATGAATGGACAGAAAATACTGGTATTGGATTAATAATCTTGAGGGAATAGGCAATGTTAAGATTCGTACATTGTTGTCTCTCGGAACACCTGAAGAACTATATAATATGGAAAGAAAGGAATTTGAGTGCCTGCCTGTTCTTACAGGTAAGGATATAGACAGAATTGTTTCCAAGGATATAAGACAGAATATTTTTGAAAAATATCAAAAGGATATGGAGAATAATGTCCGTTTTGTTTTCCCGGACGAGGAAGATTACCCCTGCAGACTGAAAGAATTATATGATAAACCGTACATTCTGTATTATAAGGGCAGGCTCCCGCAAAATGATGTCAGATCAGTTGCAATAGTAGGATCAAGGCGCTGTTCGGAGTACGGCAGATATGCGGCAAGGGAAATCGCAGGAATTCTATCGGAAGCAGGAGCGTGTATTATAAGCGGTCTTGCGGCAGGAATCGACAGTGAAGCCCATAAAGGCGCATTATACAAAGGAGGATATACCTGCGGAGTTCTTGCGGGCGGCGTTGAAAAATGCTATCCGGCCGGAAATTTTAATCTGTATATGGATATTCAGAACCGCGGTGGAATAATATCCGAATATCCGGGAGAGAGTATTACAACTCCCGGAATGTTTCCGCTACGGAACAGGATAATAAGCGGACTGTCTGATTATGTCATAGTGGTTGAGGCAGGATTTAGAAGCGGTTCGTTAATCACTGCGGGAACAGCTTTGGAACAGAACCGGACAGTATATGCCGTACCGGGGCGTATTACCGATGTTTCAAGCAAAGGATGCAACAGGCTTATTGCTGACGGAGCCATGGTTGTAACGGATTTTGAGAGCCTGCCCGGTGAACTTGGGCTTTCCATCCCGAATTGTGAAAAAAATATAAAAAACGATATTGTTCTTGCAAGGGATGAAAAAATGTTGTATAGTCTATTACTAGATTTTACCCCTAAGAGTCTTGAGACATTAGTAAATGACAGTGGTATGTCTCCGGCTGAGGTTTTACGCAGCCTTACATGTCTTGAAATCAAGGGAATAATACGAGAGATAAGTAAGAACTTTTATGTAAGGATTCAATAAGGTTATTATTGAGGAGGATACTTTTTATGGCAAAATATCTTGTAATTGTGGAGTCACCTGCTAAGGTTAAGACAATCAAAAAATTTCTAGGCAATAATTATGAAGTAGCTGCGTCAAACGGACATGTAAGGGATCTCCCTAAAAGTACACTTGGAATAGACGTTGAACATGATTATGAACCTAAGTACATTACTATCAGAGGCAAGGGTGACATTCTTGCTAATCTCCGTAAGCTGGTTAAGAAAGCTGATAAAGTATATCTTGCAACTGACCCGGACCGTGAGGGAGAAGCTATCTCATGGCATCTTGCAAATGCACTTAAACTTGAAGATAAGGATATTAACAGAATCAGTTTCAATGAGATTACCAAAAATGCAGTTAAGGCCTCAATAAAAGAACCACGCAAGATAGATATGAATCTTGTTAATGCACAGCAGTCCAGAAGAATGTTGGACAGAATGGTTGGTTATAAGATAAGTCCTTTGTTATGGGCAAAGATAAAGCGTGGGCTTTCAGCGGGTCGTGTGCAGTCAGTCGCCTTAAGAATTATCTGTGACAGGGAAGAAGAGATTAATGCTTTTATACCTGAAGAATATTGGACAATAGATGCAATACTTAATATAGAAGGAATGAAAAAGCCCGTTACCGCCAGATTAACATCTGACAGCAATGGCAAGGTAACAATAGGCAGTGAAGAAGACGTTAACAGGATAATGAAAGACCTTGAGGGCTGCGATTTTGCTGTTGATGATATTAAGAACAGTGAGAGAGTTAAGAAAGCTCCGCTTCCTTTTACCACAAGTACATTGCAGCAGGAAGCAGCTAAGACCTTGAATTTCTCAACACAGAAGACAATGCGTATAGCACAGCAGTTATACGAGGGTGTTGACATTAAGGGACAGGGTACGGTTGGTATAATTACATACCTGCGTACCGATTCCACAAGAGTGTCGGAAGAAGCGGACCTTGCTGCAAGGGAATTTATAAGAAATAATTATGGTGAGACATATTATCTTGCACCGGACGACAAGAAGAATTCAGGCAAGAAGATACAGGATGCCCATGAAGCAATAAGACCTACCAATATTAATTTCCTTCCATCAGAGATTAAAGAGTCTTTAAGCAGGGACCAGTTCAGACTGTATTCATTAATATGGAAGCGTTTCGTTGCAAGCAGGATGGCAAATGCCGTATATGAGACAATCAATGTCAGACTTAAAGCCGGTGATTACCGGTTCAGCATGTCTGCTTCCAAAGTTAAATTCGAGGGATATATGCTTGTATATATGTCGGATGAGGACCAGAAGTCCGATAATATTACACTTGGAGCAGTATCTAAGGATTCAGTCATTAAACTTCAGGAATATGATAAGAAGCAGCATTTTACACAGCCTCCGGCTCATTTTACAGAGGCTTCCCTTGTTAAAGCACTTGAGGAGCAGGGAATTGGAAGACCATCTACTTATGCACCTACTATCGGAACAATCATTGCCAGACATTATGTTATTAAGGAACAGAAGAATCTCTTTGTAACAGAACTTGGAGAAGCAGTTAATTCGGTAATGAAGAAATCTTTCCCGTCCATTGTGGATGTAAGTTTTACTGCCAATATGGAAATGCTTCTTGATAAGGTTGAGGATGGAAGTGTCAAGTGGAAAACTGTAATCGAGAACTTTTATCCGGACCTTGACGAAGCTGTCAAAAAGGCGGAAAAGGATCTTGAAAGCATCAAGATAGAAGATGAGAAGACGGATATAATCTGCGAGAACTGCGGACGTAATATGGTTATCAAATACGGTCCTCACGGTAAGTTCCTTGCATGCCCGGGCTTTCCTGAATGTCACAATACCAAGCCTTATCTTGAAAAAGCAGGCGTAAAGTGTCCTAAGTGTGGTGGCGAAGTTGTTATTTTACGAACCAAAAAGGGCAGAAGATATTACGGCTGCGACAATCAGGAATGTGATTTTATGTCATGGAACAGACCATCAGAGAAGAAATGTCCTGCATGTGGAAGTTATATGGTGGAAAAAGGCAATAAACTCGTATGTTCAGATGATAATTGCGGGTATGTATGTGATAAATAATATCTGAAAATTGTTGCATTAAAACAATAGATATGGTACAATTTTACTATATTTTACAGAGCACTGAAAGGAGAAAGGATATGAGCAGTGTTCAGTTGTTGGATAAGACACGTAAGATTAACAGGCTGTTGCATAACAACAGTTCGCAGAAAGTGGTTTTTAATGATATCTGCAAGGTTATGAGTGAGATATTAAGCTCGGATGTTCTGGTAGTAAGCAGGAAGGGCAAATTACTCGGAATTGCGAATTGTGATGGCGTTGAAGAGATTAAGGAACTGGTACAGGATAAGATTGGCGGGTTTGTGGACGGGATGTTCAATGAGAGAATGCTTAATGTATTATCCACTAAGGAGAATGTTAATCTTGAGACATTGGGTTTTGCAGAAGGATATACAAAGAAATATCATGCAATAATAACACCTATTGATGTTGCAGGAGAGAGGTTTGGAACATTATTTATATACAAATCTGACAGCCAGTACGAAATTGATGACATTATTTTATGCGAGTATGGTGCTACGGTAGTGGGGCTTGAGATGTTAAGGTCTTCTACAGAGGAACAGGCTGATTTAATCCGCAAGGAACAGGTTACGAAGTCGGCAATCAGTACCCTTACCAATACTGAGATAGATGCGATTAAGCATGTTTTTTCTGAACTTAAGATGGGTGAGGAACAGATAATTGTTACCAGCCGTATTGCAGACCAACAGGGAGTGACAAGATCGATAATCGTTAATGCACTTAAGAAATTGGAGAGTGCGGGCGTTATAGATGCCAGATCGTCAGGGATGAAGGGTACCAAGATAAAGGTACTCAACGATATGATTTTCGATGAACTTGCCAATTACAATTTAAAGTGAATGGAATCGCTGTATCAACATTGATGGTATGGCGATTTTTTTTGACGATTTTACTTTACTTTTCACTACAATACTTTATAATATTATAGTGTGATTACTGATGATGGAATATTATCGAACTTTATTAAGGAGGAGAATGATATGTTTAATTCAGGTGCATATTCATATGTAGATCTGCTTACCTCTGCCGCTGACTATTCATGGAGACGCAGTGAGGTGCTTAATAATAATATGTCTAATGTAGATACTCCCGGTTATAAGAGACAGGAACTCAGCTTTGAATCGGTATTGTCTGATGCAGTGGAGAGGGCAGGCTCGTCTTCACGCAATCTTACGCAGACAGTCAGAAATATAGATTATAATTGTGTACGTCCTACCATCTATACTGATAATGCCAACCTTTCTTACAGACTTGACGGCAATAATGTTGATATAGATACTGAACAGGTGGAACTTGCTTCTAACCAGTTATATTATAACGGGGTTATTGATGGAATTAACCAGAATTTCAGCAGAATAAGAACTGCTCTTACAACAACATAGGAGGATATGTGATATGGCTATTTTTAGCGGAATGAATATAGCTGCCTCAGGGATGACGGCACAGAGATTAAGAACGGATATTATTTCAGAGAATATTGCCAATGCCAATACTACAAGGACGGCAGAGGGCGGACCATATACCAGAAGAAATGTTTTACTTACCCAGAAGACTTCACTTAACTTTGGAGATGTATTTAACGAGACCTTGCAGGGGGCAGGCAACGGTGTTAAAGCTGTAGCTATCACCAAGGATACGGAGACAGACTACAATCTTGTATACGATCCATCACATCCTGATGCAGACGAGAATGGGTATGTTAAGTATCCTAATGTGAATATTGTCAATGAGATGACAGATCTTATAGATGCGACACGTTCATACGAAGCTAATGCAACAGCTTTTGATGCCAGCAAATCAATGGCATCAAAGGGACTTGAATTGATGAATTAATGAATTCATAATTTTATATCGAAAGGAACATAATACATAATGAGTGATATATCATCATTGCTTAATATAACATCGGACAGCATTAAGAATATTGTTAATTCAGGAACTTCGGTAATTGGCAAGAGCGGTGATTCATCAGCTTTTGATGGAATTTACAATGCGGCTGTTAATATGATTACAGAGACTAATGACTACATACATGATGCACAGCAGGCAGAAGTCGATTTTGCTACAGGCAAACTTACAAGCACTCATGAGCTTGCGGTAATTGAACAGAAGGCTAATCTTTCTTTACAATATACTGTTGCCGTAAAGAACCAGTTGCTTAGTGCATATAAGGAAATAATGAATATACAGATATAAAATAGTCTTTAAGGAGACATACGATGAAAGACAGATTGAAAGCCATTTGGGAGAAAATTAAGAATTTCTGGCTTAAATTTAATAAAAAACAGAGAATACTTTTTGTAACCATTTTTGTTGTGATTATTGTTGTAATTATCGTTCTTTCCAAGGTAATCGGCAAGAAAGATATGGTTAAATTAAGAGCCTGCAGCAATGAGACTGAGGTAGTGGAGATAAGGAATCTCCTTAATGACAATAATATTTCTGCAACAGTTGATGAGTATAATAATATATTTGTTGACGATTCTGATTATGTTGAAGCGAAGCTTGTATTAGGATCCAATAATATATCATCCGCAGGATATACGCTTGATGATGCCGTATCATCAAGTCTTTCCACAACAGAGACTGTTATGAAGGAAAAATATACCGCATATCTTGAGTCCAAGTTCAAGCAGGATCTTGAATCAATGGATGCAATTAAGAGCGCGAGGGTTAATATCTCATATCCTGAGACAGGCAACAGTATTTTCTCAGAGACACAGGATGCAAAGATTACTGCGGTTCTCGACCTTAAAAAAGAACTTTCTGATGAACAGGCAGAGGCAATAGGCCTTTTGCTTGCCACCAACGTAGGTAATGATAATACCAACAGTGTTATTATTGTGGACAGCCAGAGTAATGTACTTTATTCAGGTAATAAGGCTAATTCCTCATTTACTTCCAATTCTACACAGAAAGTTAAGGCAATGCTTGAGAATGCTATTATCAAGGGCGCCGAGGATCTTATTTACAGTACAAGACTTTATAATGATGTTCAGATAATGATTAATCTTGACGTTAATTTTGATAATGTTGAGGTTGTTGACCATAAATATATTGCACCGGACGGAACGGATAACGGTCTGCCAACCCATTCCTATGTAATTAATTCGGAGGGACAGCTTGCTACGGCAGGGGGCAATCCGGGAACAGAATCCAATGATTCAGATACGGATTATGACATTATTAATTCAGACGGAAAGTCATCTAAATATACTTTAAGCAAGTATGACTGGGTACAGAATGAAGTAATTACCACTACATCTAAGACACCGGGTGAAGTTAATCTTAAAAATTCAAGCATGGCAATTGTCTGTATCAAGAATACCATTCTTACGGAAGAAGAAGCGGAAGAACAGGGATTACTTGACGATATGACATGGGAAGAATACAAGCAGGCCAACAGTGAACCGGTTGAGACAACCGTTCAGGACAATATCCTTAATGCAGTTGCCACAGGCTCCGGTATAGCAGCAGGCAATGTATCAATTATTGCATACAATACCATGACATTTTTTGATAAAGAAGTTACGTCTTCATCTAATCCATGGTTTGTTATCCAGATTATTCTTGCGGTTCTTATCGCAGGTGTACTTATATTTATCATAATAAGAAGCACAAGACCGGTAGCCGTTGAAGAGACAGAACCTGAACTTAGTGTTGAAGATATGCTTGCTACAACTAAACAACAGCAGCCTCCTGTTGAGGAAATCGACCTGCAGGATAAATCAGAGACCAGAAAAGCTATCGAAAAATTCGTTGACGAGAATCCGGAAGCAGTTGCCCTGCTTTTAAGAAACTGGCTTAATGAAGGCTGGAATTAATTGGTAATACAAAGTATTATCAGGGAGGAATACAGATGGCAAAACAGAAAAATGAGCTTGACGGACTTCAAAAGAGTGCGATTTTACTTATTGCACTGGGACCTGAAAAGTCAGCCAAGATTTTTAAACACCTAAAAGAAGATGAAATAGAACAGCTTACGCTTGAAATAGCCAACACAAGCAGTGTATCACCACAGACCAAGGAAGATGTATTGTCTGAATTTTATGAAGTTTGTCTTGCACAGCAGTATATCGCAGAGGGCGGAATCAACTACGCTAAGGAACTTCTGGAAGCTGCACTGGGCGAAGATAAGGCAAAAGACGTTATCAGCAAACTTACTGCAAGCCTGCAGGTAAGACCTTTTGAATTTATCAGAAAGACGGATCCGGGACAGCTGCTTAATTTTATTCAGGATGAGCATCCTCAGACCATTGCACTTATTTTATCCTACCTGCCTTCTAATCAGGCATCACAGGTAATTTCGGCACTGCCGCCTGACAAACAGGCAGACGTTGCAAAACGTATTGCTACAATGGACAGAACTTCACCTGATGTTATTAAAGAAGTTGAGGATGTACTTGAACGTAAACTTGCTTCTCTTGTTAATCAGGATTATACAATTATCGGTGGTGTTGATGCTATCGTTGCAATCCTCAATGCAGTTGACAGAGGAACAGAGAGACATATTCTTGAGACTCTTGAAATTGAAGATCCTGAACTTGCGGATGAAATCAGACGTAAGATGTTCGTATTTGAAGACATCCTTTCTCTTGATGACAGGGCCATCCAGAGAGTTCTCCGTGATGTTGATAATAATGACCTCGCGGTTGCTCTTAAGAATGCCAACGAAGAAGTGCAGAATGTTATCTTTAATAACCTTTCAAAACGTCTTGGTGCAATGATTAAAGAAGATATGGATTTCATGGGACCTGTACGACTTAAGGATGTTGAGGAAGCACAGCAGAAGATTGTCAACATTGTCAGAAAACTTGAAGATACAGGTGAAATTGTTATTTCCCGTGGCGGAGGTGACGAGATAATTGTCTAATCTGTTGAAATACAATCATGTGGTTGTTAAAAATGAAGATAAACATGTAATAGATTCAAATGAACTTCTGAAGAACATACTTTCAGCTAATAAAAATACAACATCAGGCAACAGTTTTGCTGAAAAGTCGATACCTGATCCTGACGGATTTGTTCGCGGAATAGATGCGGCAAGAGTCGAAAAGCTCATAAGTGACGAAGAAGAGCAGCAGGATGATAATAATGCCGGTATCCTTGAAGATGCCAGGAAACAGGCAGAAGATATCCTTGAGGATGCTAAGAAACAGGCAGAAGATATTCTTAAAGATGCCAAGGAAAACGGTTACAAAGAGGGCTATGAAAAGGGTACCATCGAATCAAAACAGAAATCAGATGACCTTCAGGCAAAGCTTGAGGCAGATTATAAGTCAATGAGTGAGAAACTTCAGAACGAATATGATGAGAAATATCAGGTTATGGAATCGGAACTTGTTGACACGTTAATGGAAGTTTTCTCAAAGGTCACATTGACAATTGCTGAAGATAAAAAGGATTTGGTCCTTTTATTGATACAAAGAACATTAAAAGATGCTGATGCCAATAAGGATTTCCTGATAAGGGTATCCGATGTGGATTACGGTTTTGTTATGAACAGCATAGATAAACTTTATGACTGCGTATCCCTTGATTCCAAAATTGAAGTGGTAAGGGATAATACCCTTAAGAAGAACCAGTGTATTATAGAAACAGACGCAGGTGCATTTGACTGCAGCCTGGATATACAGCTTGAGGGACTTATAAGCGAAATTAAGCTTCTTAGCTGCCTTAATAAACAATAAGAAGGCTTGTAATATGATTGATAAAGCAAAATACTACAATCTTATTAATAAAACATACTATAAAAAAATGGGACGCGTGTCCAAGGTAATAGGACTTACAGTAGAATCGATAGGACCGGATGCCAAATTAAATGATGTCTGCAAGATTCTCCTTCGTGACAAACCGGGACAGCATATTAATGCTGAGGTTGTAGGTTTTAAAGACAACAGAATTGTACTTATGCCTTTTGAAAATGTGGATGGCATAGGACCGGGCTGTATTGTTGAAAATACCAACGAGGCGCTTAATGTCAATGTGGGAGAAGGGCTTCTTGGCAAGACGGTAGATGGCCTTGGAGTACCTACGGACGGAAGTGAGCTGCAGTCTTTTGAAAGATATCCTGTGGAACAGACAGCGCCGGACCCTATGGACAGGGTTATAATCAATGAGATTCTCCCACTCGGAGTAAAAGCCGTTGATGGTCTTTTAACAATAGGAAAAGGCCAGAGAATAGGTATTTTTGCAGGTTCTGGTGTAGGTAAAAGTACACTTTTGGGTATGTTTGCAAGAAATACCAAAGCTGACATTAATGTAATTGCACTTATTGGAGAACGAGGAAGAGAAGTGCGGGAATTTATAGAAAGAGACCTGGGAGAAGAGGGCATGAAACGAAGCGTGGTAGTTGTGGCTACCTCAGATAAGCCTGCCCTTATCCGTAACAAAGCTGCCAAGACGGCGACTGCCATAGCGGAATATTTCAGGGATCAGGGTAAAGATGTACTTCTTATGATGGATTCACTGACCCGTTTTTCAATGGCTCAGAGAGAAATAGGACTTGCTTCCGGAGAACCTCCTGTTACAAGAGGATATCCGCCAAGCATGTACAGCGAGATGCCCAAGCTCTTAGAAAGAGCAGGCAACTCAGACAAAGGTTCTATAACAGGTCTTTATACCGTTCTTGTAGACGGTGACGATTTTAACGAGCCTATTACCGATACGGCAAGAAGTATTCTTGACGGGCACATAATGTTATCAAGAAAACTTGCCCATAAAAATCATTATCCTGCAATAGATGTATTGCAGAGTATTTCAAGATGTATGAGCCAGATTGTAGACAAACATCAGAAAGAACTTGCCGGCAGACTTAAAAACGTAATGGCTACATACACGGAGGCAGAAGATCTTATTAATATCGGAGCCTACAAGTCAGGTTCCAATAAAAACATCGACTATGCAATAAGCAAAATTGACAAAGTCAATGAATTTCTTATGCAGGCGACGGACGAGAAAATTACTTTTGAGGACGAAATCAGACGTCTTGAAGAAGTATTTGCATAACAGGTGTAACTATGGCAAAATTTGTATACAGATTACAGAACATCCTCAATATCAAAAATAAAATTGAAAATCAGGCAAAATCCGCTTATGCGGAGGCTATGGGCAGACTTAGGAAAGTCCAGAGCGAACTTGAGATACTGATTGCCAGAAAAAAAAGCCTTGAAGATGATTATAGGAGACTTGCAACAGGGATTTTGTCCCCGATAAGTCTTAAAGAAGCCAAAAATGCCATGGATTACAATAAAGAAGAGATAAAAGATAAGCTCCTGGAACTCAGGGTAGCCGAAAAGAACCTTGATGTTGCAAAAACAAAACTTAACGAGGCGGTCAAGGACAGAAAGATCCATGAAAAGTTAAGGGAACATTCTTTTGAAGAATTTCTTGCTGAATTGTCCGCACAGGAGAAAAAAGAAATAGATGAGATAGTAAGCTACAGATTCACTGCTGACAGTGAAAAAGATATAAAGGAGAATTAATATGCCAAAGTACGAAGATGAAGGAATTGTTGAAGATAATGATGACCTTGAAACAGAAGAAGGCGGAAAGAAAAAGGGCAAAGGAACTACAGCCATAATAGCCGCTTTTATCGTAGTTATCTGGATTGCGATTTTTGCACTTCTTGTAAAACTTGATGTAGGTGGATTCGGAAGTTCTGTTTTATATCCTGTATTAAAGGATGTACCGGTGCTTAACAAAATTCTTCCTAACGTATCTGACAACAGCTTAAGTTCCAACAGCGGTGATACATATTCTACATTACAGGAAGCGATAGACAGGATTAACGAGCTTGAAAACTCAATTGCCGTATATAAAAAGAACAGTGACGAAAATGCACAGACCATATCGAACCTTACGGCAGAAGTTGAAAGACTTAAGACCTACGAGGCTAATCAGACCGCTTTTGAAACTTTGAAAAAAAGATTTGATAATGAGGTTGTTTATACGGATAATGCACCCGATATAAATGAATATAAGAATTGGTATGAACAGATGGATGCCGATAATGCGGCAGAGATATACAGACAGGTATTGGAGCAGCTCCAGATGGATGAGGTTATACAGAATCTTGCAGATTATTACGCTTCAATGGATCCTGCCAATGCCGCGGCAGTATTTGAGGAAATGACCGGTGACCTTGAGAAGGTTGCGAAGATTCTTTCCTGCATGAAAAAAGATAAGGCGGGTGATATACTTGCAGCCATGAACTCTACATTGGCAGCAAAGCTCACACTTCTTATATATCCAAAAGAAAATTAGAAAGGAGGAGAGGCGATGACCACAGGGAATGTAAGCAGTGCTGCATTTATTATCAATAATATGCAGACAGGCAACATAAGTTCCCGTAAGACAGATACCGGCAGTCAGTTTAAAGATGTAATTAACAGCCTGAATGATACAGGTAATACTTTGACAGGTGCAGGACAGACAAGGGTCAACAGCGATATGCTTAAGGATTCCATTAAAAACAGCAGTCCCACTGTAAAGAATGACAATTCCAATGTTGACAGTCTTGTTGAGGACATTAAAAATGTAGTAAAAGATATTCTTGACATATCGGATGAAGACTTTGAAAAGATAATGGCAGAATCAGGATTTACAGTTGTAGATTTACTTAATCCACAGAATGTTGTGAGCCTTATTGCACAGTTTAAGAATACGGATACCGTATCCATAGCGGTCAATGAAGAATTGTCACAGATGCTTACAGACATTAATGCCGGAATTAACGAAGTTGTCAATATGTTTATGAAAGACAACGCGGTTTCTTTTGATGAAGTTATAAATCTTATCGAAAATTATGTGGAACCTGTTACTGATGACAATCAGGAAGTTTTACAGAGCACGGGACAGAATGTACCTGATGTAAACAGACAGGATGTGAAAGACGAAAGCGGTAAAGTCATAGATGTTATTGTCAATGATGAAAGACCGGAGAATACCGGTGATTTTGTCAAAAACGATATAACATCGGAAGATGACCATAAGGAAAAGAACGATAACGCAGGTAATAAGACCAATGCAGAAACAGTTCTTGACAGCCTTATGTCGGCAGTGTCCGATACAACCGTAACGGCAGCAGACGGGATGGACGGTATTAACAGTGTATATGTTGTCAGACAGATTGTGGACGCTGTAAGAGTTAATCTTACAGAGGAAGTAAGAACAATTGAAGTAGCACTTACACCTGAACATTTAGGTAAAGTCAACATAACGGTGGCATCCAAGAACGGAATTCTGACAGCTTCAATGGTTGTCCAGAATGAAATGGTCAAGAATGCAATCGAAAACCAGCTTACGATGCTTAAGACCCAGTTTGAAAGCCAGGGAATTAAGGTTGAGCATGTTGAAGTAACCGTTGCAAGTCATGAATTTGATTCTGATATGCAGGATGGGGCTGATGACAGGAATAACACTAAGTCGGGAGCCAGAAGAAAATTCAGAGGAATCGATGAACTGACAGATGATAAATCAGATATTATTGATGAACAGAACGGATTTACGGAAAGCAGTATTAACATTAAGGCATAAAGGAGGAAAATATGGCTATAGTTGCACAGGTAATAGACGGCAAAGTTGTTGCCAACTATACAGATGGTAAAGCTAACAAAAAGACAGGCTCGGATTCACTTAACAAAGACGCTTTTTTACAGATTCTTGCGGCAGAAATGCAGTATCAGGATCCACTTGAGCCATCTTCTAACACTGAATGGGTATCACAGATGTCTTCATTTTCACAGATTGAATCACTTCAGACTGTAAGTGACAGTATTTCTGAACAGGGTGCATCTAATCTTGTCGGAAAAAGAGTAATTCTTGAAGATACCGACAGTGCAGGTAACAAAAAGTACATAACAGGTAAAGTACAGTGTACCGAAAAGATTAACGGTAAGATTTACTTATCGATTAATGATAATCTTTACGCTTATGAAAAACTCTATTCCGTAGTTGATGAAGATTATTACAACGAAGTAATTAATAAAAAACAGTAACATTAGGAAAGGCTGATGTATATGGAAATTAACAATCAGGGATTTGTTTCCATTGAACAGGTTACTTCCAGATATTTTAAAGGAACAGCTCCTGAAAAAGAGCAGTCAGGTAACATAAGTTTTGGCGATTTACTGAAAGAAAAGGTAAATGAAGCCGGCAGTCGGGAACTTAAATTTTCCAAACATGCCAGCAGAAGGCTTATGGACAGGAATATCAATCTCTCTAAGGAACAGATTGACAGATTACAAAAAGGAGCACAGCTTAGTAACCGCAAGGGAATTAAAGAATCCTTAGTTCTCATGGATGAGTATGCTTTTATTGTGAATACCGGAAGCAATACCGTTGTAACGGCAATGGAAAAAGATGCTGATGGTGAAAATATTTATACAAACATTGACGGAGCAGTATTGGTATAAGATTGGACCTTCGGGAAATCGGATGTCTCTGAACGCCGGATGAGACATACAATACACCGTCTGTTATACAGAAAGGTAGGAAAAATATTATGATGAGAGCACTTTACTCTGGTGTAGCAGGTCTTAAGACACACCAGACAAAAATGGACGTTATCGGTAATAACATCGCTAACGTTAATACAGTAGGTTTTAAATCACAGTCGGTAACATTCAGTGATGTATTTTACCAGACAACACAGAATGCTTCAGGAGCCAATGCAGAGACCGGCATGGGCGGAACCAACGCAAAGCAGATTGGTCTTGGTTCTACGGTATCTTCTATTACAACAAAGGTATCTGAACCAGGTGGTTCACAGTCAACAAGTAAACCGTTTGACCTTATGATAAACGGAGATTCAATGTTTATAGTAAATAACGCAGGTACTAATTATTTTACCAAGGCAGGTAATTTTACGGTAGACAGTGCCGGAACACTTGTTACTTCACAGGGTTATGCGGTACAGGGCTGGAAAGCCAACGAAGAAGGCGTAATAATGAAAGGACCTGTTACTTCATTGAACCTTTATGGAGCAGAAAATAAATATGCTGCCCCTGAAGCAACGGAAAACTGCACAATTTCAGGCAACATCAACAAAGAAGATGATGGTTTTGAATCAGGAGTAGGAAGAAGTATGAATATTACTTTCTATGATACTCTCGGATATGAATATCAGGTAACTGTTAAGGTAACCCAGGATCCTGATGATGATTATAAATATAACCTTGTTGCTACCGGTCTTACATGTGGAGGCAAAGCAGTAGATTTTGGAGCTGATGCACAGACCAAACTTGAAGGACTTCTTAAAGACGTTACACTTACATTTGATAAGGTAACAGGTGAACTTGCAGATCCTGCGGATGGAAAAGTAACACTTAATACAACAACTCTTGGAATCGATTCCCTTGCTAAGGATGTTAATCTTGATTTTTCAAAGATGACATGTCTCGGTACAGATACAAGTTTTACACCGGCAAGGGGTGATAAGGAAGGACTTGGAGCGGGACGTCTTGTAGGTACTATGTCGGGTGTAAGTATCCAGAAGGACGGTATTATTGTTGCTTCTTATGATAATGGTGATTCAAAGATTATTGCCCAGATAGCGGTTGCTAACTTCAAGAACCTTTCAGGACTTGAAAAAGTCGGAGATAATCTTTTTGCGGAGACACTTAACTCCGGTAACTTTGACGGTATTGGTGATGATATAACAGAGGATGGCGGATATTTTTCAACAGGTGTCCTTGAAATGTCCAATGTAGATCTTGCTGCAGAATTTACAGACATGATTACAACACAGCGTGGATACCAGGCTAACTCAAGAATTATTACTGTATCAGATACATTGCTCGAGGAACTTATTAACCTTAAGAGATAAATTAATTAATAATCCCTGCCTTATGGCAGGGATTTATGAGGAAAACTTATGATAGAACTCACAAAACTCAATGATATAAAATTTTCTGTTAATCCGGAACTTATTGAAATTGTAGAAACTACGCCGGATACGGTTATTACACTTACTACCGGACGAAAATTAATAGTAAAAGAAAGTAGACAAGACATTAAAAATTTAGTATTATCTTATAAGAGAAAAATTTATTCCGAATTACTGAAAATTGATTAATTTTTCAGCAATAGGATGTATTAATATATATAATATATGGAATACAAGGTGATTAGATAAAATGTATTTAGCAACACTTATTGGATTAATTGCGTGTATCGTTCTTGTTGTTATGGGTATTATTACCGGTGATGACGGAGTGGCTGCACTTAAGAACTTTGTTGATTTTAAGTCAATACTTATTACATTCGGCGGAGCCTTCGGTGCTACATTAATATCACATAAGATGAAAGACTTTATAGGAGGTCTTAAAGGCTTTGCACTTGCTTTAAAACAGCGTAATTATGATCAGACAGAAGCAATTAAGAACATTATTGAGCTTTCCAACGTAGCACGTAAGGAAGGTTTATTGGCATTGGAGGAGGCAGCAGAGAACATAGAGGAACCTTTTATGAAAAAGGGTATTCTTCTCATAGTTGATGGTACAGAACCTGATCTTGTGCGTGCTATTCTTGAGACTGAGATTACATGTGTGGAACAAAGACATAAGAAAGTTGCGGGCTTTTGGGATACATTGGCTGCAATGGGTCCTGCGTGGGGTATGGTAGGTACTCTTATAGGACTTATCAATATGCTTAAGAATATGTCAGATGCAAGTGCCCTCGGACCTAATATGGCCGTAGCACTTATTACAACTTTATATGGCTCAATGCTTGCCAACTGGATTGCAATGCCTATTGCCAATAAACTTCGAGTTAATAACTCAGATGAAATAATACTTAAGGAAGTTATGATTGAAGGCCTTCTTTCAATACAGGCAGGAGAGAATCCTAGGGTAATTGAAGAGAAACTTAAGTCATTCCTTTCTCCAAATGACAGAAGCAGTTATGGTGACGGACAGGAAGGTGGAGGTGACCAGGTAGATGGCTAGAAAGAAAAATGAAGATCCACCAATTAAAACAGATGGCTGGATGAATACTTTTTCTGATCTTATGAATCTGCTTCTTTGCTTTTTCGTTATGCTTTTCTCAATGTCAACTATTGATGCCGAGAAATTTCAGGAAGTTATAGCATCTTTTTCTTCAAGTTACAGTGTCCTTGACGGAGGCTCTACGGGAATTGATGACGGAATGTTAATTGCCAGCGGGGCGAGCCAGCTTACCCAGCTTAGCGAGTATTACAGCAGTATGGGTGCCAGTGACGACGACAGTGATAAATCTGAAATTGACAAGGCACAGGATCTTATAGGCAAAGAAGAACTGAAAGACTCAGAACAGATGGGTGACAAAATAGAGAATCTCCTCGATAAGATGGGACAGAGCAATAACATAGAGGTTCAGGTTACACAACATTATGTATGTCTGAATATGAAAGGCGCATTGCTTTTCAATTCTGCATCGGCTACCCTTACAAGTGATGCGGAGAAAGTTTTGTCAGACGTAGCAGTGATTTTGAAGATGTATGAGGATAACCTAATTGAGATAGAAGGCCATACGGACAATGTTCCGATTAACTGGGATATTTTTACAAGCAATAATGTGCTTTCGGATTACAGGGCACTTGCTGTTTTTGATTTCCTTGTTGATAAAGGCATAAGTCCTGTTAAACTTAAACATTCGGGACGAGGCGAATACAATCCTATTGCTTCCAATGACACAGCTGAAGGCCGTGCCCAGAATAGAAGAGTTGAAATTAAAATATATAACAGCTATAACAGTTAAGCAGAAGGGACCCTTAGTTGGGTTTAGGTGATGATAATGAAAAAAGGCATGATTAATTTTGTCATTCTTGCATTGGTTTTAGTCAATCTTGTTTTATCGGTAATACTTGTATTTACATTTGTACCGGCGGTTAGCAAGACTAATAACCTTGTTGGTAAAATTGCAAAAATTGTGGATCTGAATGTCAGTGGAGGTAGTACTGAGAATGGTGCTCCATCAGCAGAAGATATAGAATATGTGCAAGTTAAGTTCAGCGATGACGAGACAAGTCAGGTATTTACTCTTAAGCAGGGAGCTTCGGACAGCAAAGTACATTATTTAAAACTTTCTGTTACAATCAAGCTTGATAAGAGACAGTCTGACTATAAGGATAAAAAGAAACTTATAGAAAGCACAATGACAACATATCTCGGAAGCGCGGTAGGAGATATTGTTATTGAGTATACTAAGGAAGAGGCAAGCAATAGCAAGAAAGAAATGGAAAACAGACTTTTAAAAGCCCTTCAGGCTTATTATGATACAGGGGCAATATATGATGTGTCTTTCCCTGAATATGTTGTTTCATAATTTGTAATATTCTGTTATAATCTATAGAAAAGAAGGTGAATGAAGATGGGCGAAGTCCTTTCGCAGAGTGAAATAGACAACTTGTTAAAACAGCTTAATAGTGGTGAACTCGATGTAGAGGAAATGAAAAATACTGAGGAAAAGACGGTTAAGGACTATGATTTTGCCAGACCTGCCAAATTCTCAAAAGAACATCTTCGTACGCTTGAAATTATATTTGAACATTACGGAAGATTGCTTTCGACCAATCTTCCTGCTTACCTGCGTATGCCGGTACAGGTTGAGGTTAAGACTTCCGAAGCCGTAATTTATTCGGAATTTTCCAATGCATTATCCAACCCGGTACTTCTGGGAGTTGTGGATTTTGAACCGTTAGATGGCAATATTGTATTGGAAATAGCTTCCAATCTGGGCTTTGTAATAATAGACAGATTACTTGGAGGAGCGGGTAAACCGCTGTCTAAGGGAAGAGATTTTTCGGAAATAGAGCTTTCAATAATTGAAAGAATTTTTAATATTTGTGTTAATCTTTTAAGAGAGCCTTGGCAGAATGTTTTAAGCATTGTACCGAGAATGGAGAGAATTGAGACTAATTCCCAGTTTGCCCAGATTATTTCTCCTAGCGAGATGATTGCCATTGTTACGATAAGCATTAAGCTTGGAGACACGGAAGGACTTATGAATGTCTGTCTTCCGTATTCGGTGCTGGAGCCGGTAATGGATAAGCTGAATACCAAATACTGGTTCTCTACAATGCAGCATAGAGATGTTAAGACATACGAAGATGCAATATCTTCACTCATATCCAAAGCACAGATACCGGTTAAGGCTGTTTTGGGCAACAGCACAATATCTGTTAATGATTTTCTTAATTTAAATGTAGGTGATATTATCAGACTTGACAGAAAAGTTGATGAAGAACTTGATGTTTATGTCGGCAATATACATAAGTTTACTGCATTGCCGGGTTCGGCAGATGATAATTATGCAGTAAGAATAACGAATGTGTTGAGAGGTGAAGAAGAGTAAGATGGATGGAATGTTATCACAGGAAGAAATAAATGCACTTTTGGCAGGTGCCAATGTAGATGGACTTGCGGACGCCAATACAGATGGAGAAGAGACACTTACAGATGAGCAGAAAGACGCCATCGGAGAAATCTCCAATATCAGTATGGGAACTGCCGCAACAACACTCAGTACCCTGCTTAACCAGACTGTAAATATTACAACACCTAAGGTTACATATATGAATTGGCAGGAACTTGCCGATTCTTACGACAAGCCTTGCGTATTTTTGCAGATTTCTTATACATCGGGACTTGACGGCAATAATGTTCTTGTATTAAAGGAGCGGGACGTTAAGATTATTACTGACCTTATGATGGGTGGCCCGGGTAATGTAAGCGATGAACCTATCGGAGAATTACATCTTAGTGCAATCGGTGAAGCAATGAACCAGATGATGGGCTCTGCCGCCACTTCGATGTCTTCAATGTTAGGAAAGAAGATAGATATAAGTCCGCCAATTGCTAATCTGGTTGATTTGAATGACAACAATAAGAAGGACATACCTGAATTCCTTCAGAAACGTTTTGTAAAAGTTTCTTTCAGAATGACTATAGGTACACTTATAGACAGTGAGATTATGCAGCTGTACCCGTTTGATTTTGCAAGACATCTTTATGAGACATTTATGCATGATGCTGTGTCCGGAATGACAACATCAACGAAAGAGGCACAGCCTGAACAACAGGCATCCGAGCCGGCACCACAGCCACAGCCTGTACAGCAGCCGGCACCACAGCCACAGCCTGTACAGCAGCCGGCACCGCAGCCACAGCCTGTACAGCAACCGGCACCACAGCCACAGCCTGTACAGCAGCCGACACCACAGCCACAGCAGATGGCAGGAGCGGTTCCGCCACAAGGATATGCAATGCCGCCACAAGGATATGCAATGCCACCACAGGGATATGCAATGCCACCACAGGGATATGCAATGCCATCCCAGAATTACGAGAATGTAAACGTCCAGCCGGCTTCTTTCCAGCCATTTACAGGCGGAAATGCGTTGCCGGGTCATGAGAATATTGACCTTATTATGGACGTGCCTCTTGAGGTGACAGTAGAACTTGGCAGAACAACCAAGTCAATCAAAGAAATTCTTGAATTTGCGCCGGGAACTATCGTTGAGCTTAACAAAATAGCAGGTGAACCTATTGATGTACTTGTAAATGGCAAGTATGTTGCCAAAGGTGAAGTAGTTGTTATTGAAGAAAGTTTTGGTGTTAAAATTACAGAAATAGTTAAATAAACAGTAGGAAAAATATTAA
>OHHT01000126.1_pt1 | contig 34787 bp, 32 predicted proteins | sample 1568061 | NCBI WGS metagenome assembly OHHT01 (sample SAMEA3879550, study PRJEB24766) | human gut metagenome | biome: human-associated habitat; feature: feces | place: USA | collected 1985/1987 | reverse complement strand
CATATTGCTTATCTGTTACACTTAACAAACTTACTTTTCCAGCCTCCGGAAGCAAAGATTTTACCCGTTTTACATGCACTTCCAAACTTTCCCTTGATGCACAATGACGGATATAGACAGAAAATTGCATCATAGAGAAACCATCTTTCTCCAAGTTTTTACGAAAAAGAGAAGCAGCCTTCATCTCTTTTTTCGTAGTAACAGGTAAATCGAAAAACACAAATAACCACATTATATGATAAGCATTTAGTCTATCTTCAGTCATGTCATAATAGGTAAGGAAAGTTTTTTTATTTCTCCAGAATAATATTTAACAAGAGAGGCAGTTGTTATGGTCAAAGCTATCTGCAAAGGTCGTTTAACCTTCCCTATATTGACATCACAATTCAACATACGCATTATCTCAGGCTTTGATTCTTTATTCAATTCGGAAATTCCTTTGCCATAAAGTCGATAAACGATTTCATCTACAAATGGCCGATATGGTTCCATAACATCATCAGCTAAAGGAAAAGCATTATATCTGCTTTTATGGAAGATACCCAAATTCGGAAGTAAACCAGAACCTAACAAAGCACGTGCAACAGCTGCACGTAATATAGCATAGCCATAATTTAGAAGAGCATTAGGCGGACATCCATCCCTTTCTCTTTTAAAGGAGTTACCGAAAAGGCTATTCCAATACACCTTTGCCGCTAATCCCTCCCTATTGTCTGAATCTCCACTCTTAACATTATTATAATAAGGTTTGAGAATATCTTTTTTCTTACCAGCAAGTCCCAAGACTGCGGATTGATTTGCTATTTTTGACTCTATAATCTGTTTCCAGGCCTGCTTTTTCATGGGCTCACTAACAGCAAGCTGAAATTTTAAACTTTCAGCTTGCGTTGTATTAGCATCTAAGCTTTGCAACATAGATGTTGGCATCATCTTGTTATCACATAAGATAACAGCAACATTATTCTTTACCAACTCGTTGAGAAGCGGCAAAGTAATGTTTATCATTTGATTTTCCAAGACAACACACCCAATATCTTCTATAGGGCGTGTTACCTTGTCGTCGCTATCTTTCCAAGAGATTACAATCTGGCAATTCTTGAGTGAAAGACAAACTGGAGTTGAAAAGAACAATGTCTGCTTAATCATATCATTTTTATCTTAATCTTTTAATTTCACCTAATTCATTAATCTCGAAATCATAGCCTTGAACTAAGGCATTGAGCTGAGTATGAAGCATAATTATTGAAGGGCGCAATTCTTCTCCTTGCTTAAATGCGCCATTTTTCACTTTAAGTTCTGTACTTAGACGAGCCTCCTCATGATGTTTCAACTTTATTGTTGCATAGTCAACATTTCGTCCTTTCATTCTCATTGCAGATAATCCCACAACTTTATAGAGACGTTTGTTATTATCCATAAGAGAAGCATCCCATATCTCATTTGGAGATTTTTCGTAAAGAAGTACCATTGTTCCTATCTTTAAAGAATATGCAAATGGATAATCATGTTCACTCTTCAACGGCACAATATTTTTTCCAACAGCGACTTTGTCATTACTTGTTTTAAAATATTGTGCAGTTTGCAACATATTTATTATCTCAAATTCACGCTTTTCCTTACCCTTTTTATCCTTACCAATGTACAATGCAAGCAAATAGTTGCTATCATTGGTGACATGATATTGTTGCTTGTATTCTTTTGATGAAACATCTCGCTGTTGGCGAATATTCAAAGGCTTAGTAACAGAAGGAGTATAGCATCTTACCTTTTTAATTGGTATTTGTTTCTCTTCATTCATCCATATTGTACCAGACATCGCTTCTTTGAAGCCCTTCTCATTAATAGCAGCTTCAATTATACCTCTTACTGTATCATCCACGATATTTTTGACATCATTCTCCTTCATTGATGCAAAATTTATACGCTTAACGTATTTTACGACACCATCACTCTCTATAGCTCCATAGTAAGTATCGTTATGCAATGATCCTCTTGCAGCATCACCTTTAGCTAAAACCTTTTTCCCATCAATAAGAATTCTACGGCGTCCTTGCTTTGGCATATTGTCTGGTGTGTAATGATAAACCATTATTTCATCTTGCACCTTCTCAACATCCTCAACAAATGTAGACCAAGGCTTTTTAAAATAAGCCTTGGACATACCATACCATTCATGATTTTCTTCATCATGATAGTATGCTCCCAACTTATTATATTCATCTAAGCCGATACATGCAATAACGATGGCATCAATACAATGATGAACATGATTTACACGTTCCTTCTGACTATATACCTTTTGGATACCCCAAATCTTTCTAAAATCAGAAGTCGCAATACCTTTAACGGTATAGACATGCTTGAAAAGGGATTTCAAATAAAGACGTGCATATTTAGAAATCACGCTGATATCAGTACCTTGACGACGACTAAATCCATCAGGTACACTTTCCATCGTGAAACGTAAATACTTACCTCGCCAGTAATCGCGTTGCAATTCTAAAAGATGCCGTTTACGAATGATCGCATCCTTTTGATCTTTAGTAGTTGCTCCCTTTGACATCTTCTTTTGTCTACGAATTTGACCATCAAGAGACTCATACTTTTCTCTCCAGTCATTAATACGTGCCATAATTTCATCATGGTTAGGCAATTCTGTTGGCAACTTAGTTTTCTTGACTTCTCTATTGAAACGACTATCACAAAGTGTCAAATTCATTCTTGTACTGTCGCCACCTACACTACGAGGAATAGTATGCTCTATATCAAACTTTGGATTAGCTCCAACAAAGTCTGATATCCGTATTTGCTTACCCGTATATAAACAGATGTGCCCCTGTTCTTCCCAGAGAACATATTTCAAGACATCTGCATCAGTTGGTTCTATATCATTTCCCGTTTCTGCCTTAAAGAGATTTCTTATTTTCTTGCGAGCCTCATCATTCTTGTTTTGATTTTCTTTTGTGTATGCAGCAATAGCATTACGCTTATTAGCATCATTCAATTCACGAGCAAACTCAATATGAATTTCTGTATCTTGATCTATCTTACCTTCCTCCAACAAGCGGTTTACCAATTTACGCAATCTGAACATAGAACGCATAGCCATTGGATTACGCACACTATCAATTCGAGGTGAACCAAGCTGATAAACACCATGATTATTGGTGCGTTGCACTCTAGGATACATTTCCATCATAGAAGGATGGTATAGTTTCTGGAGTTTCTCATCAGATACATGATACTGCTCCTTCAGATACTCCTTGATACACACCTCGAAAGTACGTGCATCTTTAGAATCAATCTGATTCATTTCATAGATAATATTATCAATGGCTGCATTACGCATTTCCTCCATATTCCATTCGTATTGCGGCATCACTTCACATAAGTTACCCAAGAATACGGCGTGAGAATAAATCAAGCCTTTTCTAAGATAAGGAAGAATCTTACAGATAGCCTTCAAACTTAAAGACGCATAATCACTTGGCAAAGATATCTCACAAAACTTCTTTGCTTCTTCATCATCCAATTGCAGACGATTCTTGCCAAACTCTGCAAGTTTCGTTTCATCTGTATAGAAGAACAATGCATGCCAAATATCATTGACTACATTCAAACGACTTTTACCCTCGGCTAGCGTATAGGTTTCGCAAAGAGAATCAATCCAATTATCTCCAAAGATATCTTTTAAAGCGGCAGTTACAGGACAACCAGAAACAGATGTATCCATAGGGTAATTGAAAAGATATGGCATTTCTGCATCAGAACTTTTTTTGTAAAAGCCATAATGTTTCTTTGGAGCCAATTTCTTTGCTATATCTTCAAAATCAAACTGTTTCTTTGATTTGCGGAAGAACAAAGGCATAATAAGTTCTCGCTCTTCTGCAGACAAAGGGCGTAAAGCTGAATCATTTGGTGTCTGAATTTTAATATTATTGATAAAAGAGAGCATTCTAAACTCCTCATACATAGGATGTGAAGAAGGACATTTCGTTTTGTTCTTCTCAAACACACATTTGCCCACTTGTCCCTTTTGTGACTTTAATGGTCGCTGATCAAAAATGGCTTTTTCTATTTGACGTACTATCTCTGGACCAAGATTCTTATCTAACTTCTGCTTTTCACAAATAGCCTTAAACTCTGCCAGATAATGTTCATTTCGTGCAGTATAATGATTGCGAATTTTCTCTCCTTTATTATAGAGAGAATAGAAATAATCACCTAAATATTCATACCCATCATCATGCATCTCCTGAGTCAAGTTGCTGATACTTTCTTTTACTTTTCCAGTATCATCACCACTCTGATCTTTACGATTGCTCAAAAAGCCACGACGCTGAATCATGTGATAAAAAGCACGCCCCAAAATATACCTATCAGTCATACTGTTGAAGTCTAGACACTCATGAAGACACTTATGTCTATAAGCGTATGGCGTCTTTTCTGATTCATCATCAGTACCTTGCCATTGCATAAACAAGTCGTTCTTAGGATACTCTTTTTTGAGTCTCCAAGCAGAAAGTTCAACCTTAGAAAGCGGTGGACACAAATGCGCATCACTTAAAATACGAAGCAGACGTATCTTACGTAATTTAATACGATAGTTTCTGACTCTTGATGCCTTATGAGCCGTACGGTCAGCTGCTTTAGAAGCCTCTATGCCTTTTTCTATTTTAACACCTTCCTGAAAGATGTTCACACCTTTATCCAGCAAATGATATTCATCCGCCTTCTTTTCTACAATAGCCCATCCAAGACTATTGGTACCAGTATCAATTCCTAGTATTTTAGTCATATCGGTATTATTTTATATACTTAATTATTAATTTTCTGTAAAATTACAACCTTTTTATTGGATAAACAAATATTTTGTATTATATTTGCAGTAGAAAATAAGATTTCCTACATCTTATCACAATAAGGCAGTAATTGCCGAAGGTGTAAAACCTATACTCCCGCCTCGGTGGGAGTTTTGTTTTTTATGTACCTCCCATTTTCTCCAGCAAGTTCATCCTTGCCTTATTAGCAATCTCTTTCGCCTCCTGATAGCACCCATCAATTTCTTCATAGATGTATGCATTCCGAGCCTCAGCGATGCTTTCGGTTGCAACCTCTTCGAACATTTCGAAGACGATTTGTTCATTATTATTTTGCTTCATATCTAACACTATTAAGAATTAGTATTTCCTATTTTAAATATCATCAAATGCTGACATTTACACCGACATTCAACATTCACGAATCTACTATCGAATTGACTCTCTTCTCCCTTCCCAATGTCTCGGGAAATGCATAGTGTCCATTACCTATTTCACGGGGATTAGGCTCTATATGCTCGGCATACCATGCACGTTTATACTCGGTGGTGATGATGTCGTAATCTCTGGCGGCGATGATGGAAGCGGCGAGAGATGCGCCATACAGTTCCTTGATGTCGATCATCTCCTCCAGCGTTATCTTCTCACGTTTCTTGGAACCCAACTCTTCGATAAGCGCCAATTTAGGAAGAAGAAAGAAACTGGCAAAGAGATCACAACGCTTCTCCAGCCTCAGCGGACTATCTTCCGGGAAGAGGAGAAGCAGATGAGCCAGTTCATGAACAGCCGTGAAACGAAGTTTCTCTACGCTACTCTTTTCCGGATTGAAATCGAGAATCATCAACGGATGCTTCTTATCTGCCCAAGTGCTCATTCCGAAAATATACTCGGGAAGATTAGCTGCAAGTATCATGATACCTTTTCTTTCCAAGAGTCTCAGGATACTGGCGATAGGTCCATCACCGCAATGCCACTTTTCACGAAGAAGGTCGGCAGCATGGATGGCATCTTCAAGGGTTGATACCTTGGTGCCTTTTATCGGATTTTTGAACCGGGTAGGAAAACCTGCTTCTTTCTCCTTGGCTAGATACTGCTCTGCCCAAAAAGAGAGTTTCGCTTCCAGGGCTTGCAACTCGTCTTCGGACAACTTGCCATTGGAGGTGGTGCGGAGCATAGGCATATCTATCTTGAGATTGGTTCCTTCGAAATATTCCTCGCTGATATTGAGGGCTTTGGCTATGGCTTGCAGGGCATCACGCTTAGGGCGCATGATGCCTTTCTCATATCGGGATATGCTCTGCTTGGTGATGGCTCCGTTGGTTCGCTCTACGAGTTTATCCATGCTGAGCCCCATCATCTGTCGCGCTTCCCGCAATCTTATAGAAAATGATTCATTAATCATAATTGTCTACGCTTTAATTTGTTGACAAATATAATAAAAAGAACTGATTTTGTAACTAATTATTTATAAGATTTAACATAAAAAAGCAGGCAAATGATAAAATAACAAGAAGAATTTAGGCAAAATCAGGTTTACACATTATTATAATAGAAAACACCTTGACCATACAAAACATACAGTCAAGGTGTTATACATATATTCATTCTCTATCTTAGTTGCTATAAGCACTCTCACCATGCTCGTAGATGTCGAGACCTTCCTCTTCTACTCGCTTGTCAACACGTACACCTACACTCTTATCTACTACCTTGAAGATAATGTAGGTAACTACTACGCTGTAGATGATGCTTACCACGGTGGCTACAACCTGAACCCAAAGCTGATGCCAGTCGCCGTAGAGGGCACCCTGTACGCCTTCGGCTCCTGTTACATACTGAGTGGCGAAAACACCGGTGAGGATAGAACCCAGAATACCACCCATACCATGAACACCAAAGGCATCGAGAGCATCATCATACTTGAACTTCTCCTTTACTACCGCTACCATGAAGAAGCAGACGATGGTGGAAATGATACCGATGCAGAAAGCTCCGAAAATATCGGTACTGCCGGCTGCAGGAGTGATGGCCACCAGTCCGGCAACAGCACCGGTACAAGCACCTACCGTAGTTGGCTTCTTGTTTACAATCCAGTCGATGAGCATCCAGGTAGTGGCTGCCGCTGCTGTGGCAATATGGGTTACAAGGAAGGCATTGGCTGCCAGACCATCAGCAGCCAATCCGCTACCGGCATTGAAACCGAACCATCCCAACCAGAGGAATGACATACCCATGAACACGAAGGTGATGTTGTGAGGTGTGATAGGATGACCTGCACGGTAATCATCACGCTTGCCTACACAGAGTGCCATAACCAGAGCGGCTACACCGGCATTGATATGAACCACGGTACCACCCGCAAAGTCGATGGCTCCCATCTCCTGCAGGAAACCGCCACCCCATACCCAGTGGGCCATTGGAAGATAAGCGATGATAACCCAGAGAACGGTGAAAAGTACATAACCGCTGAACTTGACACGCTCGGCAAAAGCACCGAGAATCAAGGCTGGAGTAATGAGGGCGAACATGCACTGGAACATTGCAAAGGTGAGTTCCGGAATGCCTGTAGGCATGATGGCTTCCAAACCGATGCCGTGGAGGAAACATTTATCGAAACCACCGATGACGCAAGCCAGAGGATTGCCCGAATCGGCATATTCTGTAGAGAATGCCCAGGAATAACCGAAGGCTACCCATATCAGACTGACTACTGCCACGATGAAAACCGTCTGCATCAGGATGCTGAGAATATTCTTCTGGCGCACCAAACCACCATAAAAAAGTGCTATACCCGGGATTGACATCAAAAGCACCAAGATGGTTGCCATGATCATCCACGCTGTGTTACCCGTATCAAGTGTAGTTAATAATAAACTGCTCATACTTATATCTTATAGTTAAATTAGAATACTAAATAATATTTATTAAAGATAAGTAAGAATGCCTAAATCAACATTCAACACTTAACATTCAACATTTAAAATTATTCCTCTTTCTCAGCATTATACAATGCGATGTCGCCTCGCTCGCCGGTTCTGATTCTAACGGTATCGAGTACAGGAATCACGAAGATTCTGCCGTCTCCTACTTCACCGGTCTGTGCAGCGCCCTGGATGGCGGCGATGGTTGGTTCCACGTTCTTGTCACGAACCACGATGTTCAGGAGCACACGCTCGATGCTGCTGGTATCATACATCACACCACGGTAAATGCGAGCCTGGCGCATTTTACCCTCACCTCTTACATTGTAATAAGAGAACCACTCGATGTCTGCTGCTAAAAGTGCCTTCTTGACATCCTCGAATCTAGACTTGCGGATAATTGCCTCAATCTTCTTCATAATCCTTTAATAATTAATAATGTGTTAATACTTCTATTGATTGTCTCTTTTCGAAAACGGACCTTCATTGGTTGCCATCCAAATCAAGCCTTTCTTTTACACTATGTTCGTTTTCGGCTGCAAAATTAATACATTTTGTCAGCATTTTAAAGAAAATAAAAACATTTCGCTTTCACTTTTTGTCGAACATTTTAAATTTATCGAGGCTTATCATATTCTCCTTACAATTTGTAAGGCAGAAAGCAATTTTATAACACAAATTGTAAGATAGCGAAAAATAATCAAGATTTCTGTATTTATTTTCTTGCATATTTCAACAAATCGTCGTACCTTTGCAACCGAAATCAAACAAATAGTCATCGAAATATTCGAAAGACTAGCAAAAAGTCAAATCTCAAAAGAGATAAGACATGAGAGATAAAAGAAGAGTATTCAAACATAAAGAACAACGCAGATGAAAGAAACAGTTCATTTTACAAAGATGCAGGGAGCGGGTAACGATTATATATATGTAGATACCCAACAATACGACATCCCTGACCCAGAGAAGGCGGCCATTGCCTGGAGTGCTTATCACACGGGCATAGGAAGCGACGGACTGGTTCTCATCGGAAAGCCGCACGACGGCATAAGAGCAGATTATTCGATGCGCATCTTCAACGCCGATGGTTCTGAAGCGATGATGTGCGGCAATGCAAGCCGATGCATCGGTAAGTATCTTTACGAAAAGGGATTGACCCGAAAGGACACCATCCGACTGGAAACACTTTCGGGTATCAAGATATTGAAACTTCATCTTCAGGATAATAAAGAAGTTGTGGAATCGGTAACAGTAGACATGCTGGAACCCAAACTTGAAAATCCCGAGCAATTCTTAGGCCCTTCGGTGCTCGAAGCTGACGGCAGAAAATTTGAAGGCACCTATGTTTGCATGGGTAATCCGCATTTCGTTACCTTCGTGGATGACATCGACACCATCGACATCGCCCACTATGGTAAAATCTTGGAAAGAGACAAGGCATTTCCCCAAAGATGCAACATAGAATTTGCACAAGTAACTGACACAGACGCCATAAGGACACGAGTTTGGGAAAGGGGAAGCGGAATAACAATGGCTTGCGGAACAGGAGCCTGTGCCACAGCCGTAGCCGCAGCCCTTACCAAGCGTACTGGCAGAAAAAGCAGTATCGTGATGGATGGCGGAACGCTGGAAATAGAATATAGCGAGGCTGATGATCATGTTTACATGACGGGACCTGCAGTCTTCTCATTCGAAGGAGAAATTGAATTATAAATAAGAGCAAACTTAAATAACAAATGGTCGATAATGACCACAAATAAAAGGAGAAACAAAATATGGCATTAGTTAATGAACATTTCCTGAAGTTGGCCAACAACTACTTGTTTGCCGACATCGCAAAGAAGGTGAACGCCTACAAGATTGCACATCCAAAGCAGCGTGTAATCAGTCTGGGCATCGGTGACGTAACCCAGCCTCTCTGCCCTGCCGTCATCAAGGCGATGCACAAGGCTGTAGACGAGATGGCTGAGCAGGCTTCTTTCAGAGGCTATGGTCCGGAACGAGGCTACGACTTCCTCCGCGAGGCTATCATCAAGAACGACTTTCTGCCACGTGGCATTCATCTTGACGCCAACGAGGTATTCGTAAACGATGGAGCCAAGAGCGATACGGGAAATATCCAGGAGATTTTGAGATGGGATAACAACATCGGCGTTACCGACCCGATTTATCCGGTTTATATAGACTCTAACGTGATGATAGGTAGAGCGGGAATCTTCGAGAATGGCAAGTGGAGTAACGTAACCTACATGCCTTGCGATGAGAGCGATGACTTCATCCCTCAGATTCCAGACCACCGTGTGGACATGATTTATCTCTGTTATCCAAACAACCCAACGGGTACGGTCATCTCGAAAGAAGAACTCAGAAAATGGGTAAACTATGCTATCAAGAACGAGAGCATCATCCTCTATGATGCAGCCTACGAGGCATATATCACCGACCCATCAATTCCTCATTCTATCTACGAGATTCGTGGAGCCAGAAAGGTAGCGATAGAATTCCACAGTTATTCGAAGACTGCCGGATTCACCGGTGTGCGTTGTGGTTACACCATCGTTCCTAAAGAGTTGAAGGCAAAGACATTGGCAGGTGAGGAAGTGGCATTGAATCCTATCTGGGACCGCCGCCAGTGCACCAAGTTTAATGGTACAAGCTATATCAGCCAGCGTGCTGCCGAAGCCATCTACACCCCTGAGGGTAAGGAACAGGTGAAGGCAACCATCAATTACTATATGGAGAATGCCCACTTCATGAGAGCCGAACTCCAGAAACTCGGCTTGAGAGTATATGGCGGTGAGAATGCACCTTATCTCTGGGTGAAGACGCCAAACAATACACCTAGCTGGAAATTCTTCGAAGAGATGCTTTATGGTGCCAGCGTAGTCTGCACTCCAGGTGTCGGCTTCGGTCCATCGGGCGAAGGCTACATCCGACTCACCGCCTTCGGCGAGCATGAGGACTGCAAGGAAGCCATGGAGAGAATTGCCAAATGGCTGGGAAAATAAACGTTCCAACAGATTATAAAAACATTGAAAATCAGAAATTTTAAATTATATAAGGTATGAGCAACTTAAGATTTGAAGCTGTTTCAGAGGCTTCCAAGAGAAAGCCTGTTGAGGTAACCGCTCCTAGCGAGCGACCAAGTGAATTCTTCGGAAAGAAGGTATTCAACCGACAGAAGATGTACAAGTATCTCCCTGCAGATGTCTATGAGAAACTGGTAGATGTCATCGACAACGGAGCACGTCTCGACCGTAACATCGCCAACGCCGTAGCCAAAGGCATCAAGCAGTGGGCTGACGAGAATGGCGTAACCCACTACACCCACTGGTTCCAGCCATTGACAGAAGGTACTGCCGAGAAGCACGATGCCTTCATCGAGCATGATGGCAAGGGTGGTATGATCGAGGAATTTTCAGGCAAGTTGCTCGTTCAGCAGGAGCCTGATGCATCATCTTTCCCATCTGGCGGTATCCGCTCTACCTTCGAGGCTCGCGGTTATTCTGCATGGGATCCAACATCTCCTGTATTCATCATCGACGATACACTCTGTATCCCTACCGTCTTCATCTCTTATACAGGTGAGGCACTCGACTATAAAGCTCCATTGCTCCGTTCATTGCACGCTGTAAACGTGGCAGCAACAGAGGTTTGCCACTACTTCAACCCAGATGTCAAGAAAGTTATTTCCAATCTCGGTTGGGAGCAGGAGTACTTCCTGGTAGATGAAAGCTTGTATGCTGCACGTCCTGACTTGATGCTGACAGGCCGCACCCTGATGGGTCACGATTCGGCAAAGAACCAGCAGATGGACGACCACTACTTCGGCGCCATTCCTGAGCGTGTTCAGGCATTCATGAAGGATTTGGAAATCCAGGCTCTTGAGCTCGGTATTCCTTGCAAGACCCGCCACAACGAGGTAGCACCAAACCAGTTTGAGTTGGCACCTATCTTCGAGGAGACCAACCTTGCCGTTGACCACAACATGCTCCTGATGAGTTTGATGAAGAAGGTAGCTCGCCATCACGGTTTCCGCGTACTTCTCCATGAGAAGCCATTCGCAGGCATCAACGGTTCCGGTAAGCACAACAACTGGAGTCTCGCTACAGATACCGGCATCCTGCTCCATGGTCCTGGCAAGACACCAGAGGATAACCTCCGTTTCGTAGTCTTCATCACAGAGACTTTGATGGGTGTATACAAGCACAATGGTTTGCTCAAGGCATCTATCATGAGTGCAACCAATGCACATCGTCTGGGCGCCAACGAGGCACCTCCTGCAATTATCTCTTCATTCCTCGGCAAGCAGCTGACCGACCTTCTCGAGCACATTGAGAAAGCCGACAAGAAGGATCTCTTCACCGTAGCTGGCAAGCAGGGCATGAAGTTGGATATCCCTGAGATTCCAGAGTTGATGATTGATAACACCGACCGTAACCGTACATCACCATTCGCCTTCACCGGTAACCGTTTCGAGTTCCGTGCCGTCGGTTCTGAGGCTAACTGTGCATCAGCAATGATTGTATTGAACACAGCCGTAGCCGAGGCTTTGACCGACTTCAAGAAGCGTGTGGATGAGTTGATTGCCAAGGGTGAGGACAAGACATCTGCCATCATCGATATCGTTCGTCAGGATTTGAAGACCTGCAAGCCAATCCGTTTCGACGGCAATGGTTACTCAGATGAGTGGGTAGAGGAAGCAGCTAAACGTGGTCTGGACTGCGAGAAGAGCTGTCCTAAGATTTTTGAGCGTTATCTCGACCCTGCCACTATCAAGATGTTCGAGGATATGGGCGTCATGAAGAAGAACGAGTTGGAAGCTCGTAACGAGGTGAAATGGGAGACCTACACCAAGAAGATTCAGATTGAGGCTCGTGTAATGGGTGATTTGAGCATGAACCACATCATCCCTGTGGCTACTCACTATCAGAGCCAGTTGGCTAAGAATGTGGAGAACATGATTGATATCTTCGGCGACGAGGAAGGCAAGAAGTTGACAGCCCGCAACATCAATATCATCAAGAAGATTGCCGAGCGCACTCAGATTATCGAGACAGGTGTTGAGGAGTTAGTAAATGCCCGCAAGGTTGCCAACAAGATTGAGAATGAGCACGATAAGGCGATAGCTTATCATGACACGGTAGCTCCAAAGATGGAGGAAATCCGTTATCAGATTGATAAGTTGGAGTTGACTGTAGCCGATGAGCTCTGGACCTTGCCTAAGTATCGTGAACTCCTGTTCATCCGCTAATCAGCAATGTCTTCAAAATAGATAAGACATATTTCTGACAGATAAAAAAACAAAGCTCTAACAAGAGCTACTCTTCATCAGATATAACAATTGAACGATCAATCTATTTCTTTTATTGGTTGTTTAAGTTTGCGCGGAGTGTGGTTGTGAAATCACGCTCCGCTTTTTTATTTCCTGATTTACATAAACAAAAAAACAGACCGACATGAACGCTTGTTCACATCGGTCTGTTTACTTTTTTACCTTTTTACTTTTTTACCCTTTTACCTTATAAAAGATTGATTGTCTGTGTTTTTCCCGTGATGCCTGTTACCACGGCGATTCCATTGTCTCGAATCTCCACCTTCTCATATTTGGCATCAACTATCACTTTTCCTTTCAATGTCATAACGCCCCAATGTCTGGGAATCTCTTCAAAGGCGCAATAGGCACCAACTGGTTGCGCTATACTGCAGTAGAGGGGTGGCACGATAACTTTACCATCTACCTTCACGCCCCATTTCTTTCCTGCTTGATACAATTCCACATGCCCTGCTTCTGACTTCTCATGCAAAAGAAGCATCTCGTTTTCTTCCATTTCCTTCTTTTGCAACATCGCCTCATGATAGTATTTCTTGCCAAGGCGAGGCATCACAAAATTCAAATCTTCATTTTCATTCTTTGGATGATTGCATCCTATATAAGTCTTCTTCAAATTTGAATCCACCAGGTAGTAGTCCTCTTTGCTGTCCATGACAACGATACGTTCACCATACAGGACTGCACATAACCAATACACATGTTCGTAATCATTACGCAGGAAACATACATTCCTGCTCTCTTCATTGCTCATGCGCATCTTCCCTTCATCACCCTCACAATAGTACCATACCTGACAACCGGGAGCAGAAGGTCTGAATCTGAATATCATATAGTACCCATAATTCAGAAAATCATATTGTGAAGGATGATAGGGCAGAGAAAAATCTTCTTGGGTTCGAGACATGAAGATGTCGTTATATTCTATAAACTCCCATCCTTTTATGTTGACAACATGGGGAGTTTCTGCTACGTTAGTGCCATCGTCGATGACAGCTTTTGCCAACAGGTCATAATAGCATTTCGCCTTTCTGCGAGGTCGGTAGAACAGGATGTTGCCATCCAGCAGCTTCATGTCATAGTAATCGCCTGGCTCCAAGACCTGTTCTCCTTGTCGGTTCACTACCGTCATCTTTCCATCAGGCAGCTTGATGATGGCAAACTCCCCTTTGCTATCTACAAACTCACGATACTGTATCGTTTGGAGCAATTCTTCATGGCTCATCACCATCATCATTTCTGAGTCAGGATGAATCTGAATATCGTCTTGCTTCTCGTTCATCAGGAAAAACTCTCTATCCTTCGGAGTCTCCTTTCTCTTGCCAACTTTCAGCTTTCCCTCGAACATCGCATTCCAGTTCCAAACTTGCGAAGGCAATCCGAACACTCGATACAGTCCCACGTTATCTATAATCACGCAGTTCTTCTTCCCCTTAGCCACTCGCAATCCTCGTCCCACCATCTGCAGGTACTTGGCAAGCGACAATGTAGGTCGAGCCAACTGTACAAACTCCACATCCGGACAGTCAAATCCCTCCGAGAATATGTCCACATTCACCAGCACTTGGATAGGAGCAAGTCCATCAGCAGGCCGCAAGCAAGTAGCCCCCAGTCCATCACCAGCTCGCAAGCAAGTATCAGCAAGTCTATCGCCAACTCCATCAGCAGCCCGCAAACAAGTAGCACCCAGCCCATCTCCAGCTCGCAAGCAAGTATCAGTAAGGCGGTCCCATCCCGCACAATCTGGCGAGACCTTTGATGGTCCGCCATCCTTAGAGCGTAGCGGTTCCGAGCACCGAGTAGGGCGGTTTCCTCCCTCTCCCCTGAGGGTGAGAGGGTCGGGGTGAGAGGTGGAGCCCTCTTTAAGGGTAAAGAGGGACGGGGTGATTTTAGAAGAATTGACAGGGTGATTCGAAAAAATCCCTTCTTTGGAAAGAGGAATGGGGTGATTCGAAAAAGAAGTATTAGAAGCTTTGAACCTTTCTATAAGTTCTTTTCGTAAAGAACTTGGCGTTTTACTATCAATAGCAACAGCCGCTATGCCGTGTTCTCTGTAGAACTCGGCAATAGCATTAGCATGAGAAATATTAATAGCATACACGATGCCCTTTCTGTCTTTGCCATATTCCTCCAAGCTCTGATAGAGCCTTTCGATATTCGGCTTCTTATTCAGCAACATATCCATTTCCTTGTTCTGATAATCACCATCTGCTCCTCGCTTCTGCAAGGAGTCGATGAGCCGTTGCGTCACACCATCCGATTTGATGCTCACAAAATCGTATGTTGCCAATCTTCCCTTGCTGATAAACTCAGGAACACTCCACGACTGCACCAAGACATCAAAAAGATCATTAAATCCCTTACCATTCAATCGGCAAGGAGTAGCCGTCAGTCCCAGAAACTTAGCTTTCGGGAATCTCTCCCACATTTCCTTATAGGTCTTGGCAAGGGCATGGTGCGCCTCGTCAATCACTATCATCCCCGGTTCTTCCTCTATCTCGTCATAGTGTTTCGACAACCATTGTATCGACACAGCCTTGATAGGAACATTGAATGCGCTAGCCGACAAACAATCTGGCGAGACCTTTGATGCTCCACTCATCCCCAGGCGGTCCCATCCCGCACAATCTGGCGAGACCTTTGATGGTCCGCCAACCTTAGAGCGAAGCGGTTCCGAGCACCGAGTAGGGCGGTTTCCTCCCTCTCCCCTGAGGGTGAGAGGGTCGGGGTGAGAGGTGGAGCCCTCTTTAAGGGTAAAGAGGGACGGGGTGATTTTCGAAGAATTGACAGGGTGGTTCGAAAAATCCTTATAAAGAAGGGATGGGGTTTTAGAAAAAACTCTTTCAATAGTTTCTCGAATCTGAGAAACCAGCTCCCTTCTATGGGCAACAATCCAAACATTGCAATTGGAATGTTCCCTCAAAAACGATTCTACGACCGAAGCGAGTAGAACCGTTTTACCCGTACCAGTTGGCATTTGTGCCATTACGGACCGATGAAGGCGCAACGCCTTCTCAATCCGTTCCTTCATATCCTCTTGGTAATCAAATAACTTTATTTCTTTCATTCAAAAGAGATTATTTCTTCAATAGATTCTTTTTGAGAATGCCATGATTACAGACATAGAAAGTGCAACCTTTGAAATTTAAGCGTTATGATATAGAACAAATTATTCCGTGATTGCCTCGCTGCAGTAATGCATCAACTAAAAAGATACAGCATGCAACGTTTGTAAGCCAAAAATGCCTACAAATATCATATAAATATTGTAAATTATTCGTTAATTGGTCTTAAATATGTAAAAATCAAAGGGATAAATTTGTTTAAGAAAAAAAATACCCGTAACTTTGCAGCAGCTCATTAACCAAGTTGTTAAAGGAGTTACGAGGTCGTATAGCAGATTGCTATACGACCTTTGCTTTAATCATTTATCCTTTGCATTATATTTTTTATAAGTTCATCAGGTGTTAAAACTCTTCCTGATAGCCTTAACCATTCTTCATATTCCTTTGCTTTCTTCCTCACTTGATGAGGATAATCGGCATAAAAAGCAGTCCATAACAGCACGAAGGTCTTTCTAACATCTAAGACAACAAAATAGTTATCGCCATCATCTACCTCCAGCCAAATGCATACACGATGCTTTCCGCTTCTAGTTTGCTCCCAGCATTTCACCTCACCCTTCTGAGGTAAAATTTCAACAGTAGGCTTTGCCCATGGCATTCTTTCACATCTTCGTAAATCAGGAACTCTTTCATTTTCCACATTTCCCTTATGTGTCATGTGATAAAAAGTATAGGCCCTATCTTGAAACTCAGGGTGCACTTTCATTTGTAAAGGCCAACTTCCAAAATACGCTTTACGTCTTATAAAATCTTTCTCAAATACAGAATATACAGCATCTATATAAGTAGAATAATTCCCGCCATAATCAGACAGGAATAATTTGTCGGGCATATCATTGATACTTACAGCCATATTACACCTGCCTTCCCTTCCACACAAAGATATTAACCTTATCCTCTTTCACCAACGTTGACTTCAGCAGAGAATATTTTGAACGTCGCTTCATTTGTTCCACAAGTTCTAACTTTGCAGCACTAGTTTTTAAATCTCTATGCGCATAAGCGACAGCACCTATCAAGAAATCAGCGAGTTCTATGAGTTCCACCTCATGAGATCGAACTTGTTGTATCTTTCGAATCATTTTTTTATTATAGTCATAAGCATTGTTAGCCAGCACATCTTTCAGCTTTTCCACCTTTCTTCCACCATTAGTATCTTTTATGTCTAAATAAATACAATACTCATTCGATGGAGTCAAGATTGTCTTTAACAAGTCAAAGTACATTTTATAATAAAACTGGTCATGTGTTTGCCCATATTGCTCATGATGTAGAACGGATTTATCTGGTACAACCAACACCCTAAAATGCAAATCAGAATTATCGAAGAAGAAATCCATTACTTCTTGATAATATGCCAATTTGGCTTGAGAGACAGCATTCCACTTTAGTTCACAAGTAGGTTTTAGTCCATACTTCACCTTAATGGCACGAAGTCTCTTAAAGATAGCATCTTTCTTTTGCTCTTCACACCACACACACCCTAAAAGCATCGGCTTAATCCCATCATGTTCTAAATGGCAGCTCTCATCACAATAAATATTTATTTTTGCCATGACTATTAAATTTTATATCTACAAAATTACCTATTAATTTTGAAAATACCAAAAATCTTGGCTATATTTAACGATAATAAAGAGATAATCTATTCCACCTGATACACAGATGCCGAGCAAAAGGCAGAGTTCGATTTGTCTTTCGGTATTGCCGAGCGCATTAGTGAGATTCTGAAAGCCAAGGGTCTCACCCAAAAGGATTTCGCCCGCTTGCTCAACAAGCGAGACTCAGAAATCTCGAAATGGCTAACAGGCAGACATAACTTCACAACTCAAACCATTGCTCGTATAGAAACAGCCTTAGGAAGTAAACTCATCAGCATAGCCCATTGATTGGGCTATGCTAATAAAAAACTTAATGCGTTTTAAACACCTAACGCTATAATTATGGTATCCCCAACTTTACGGAAGATTACTTATGGAGTTAATTAGTATCGACCGCCGACAACAACATCGCGAACTTTGTCTTGCTGTTTAATTGTTTCTTGCCTTGTACCATAATTTGAATAATTTAAAATCATGGTGTAAAGGCACGAAACTTTATCTAGACGCACAATACGGCTTCACACTTACAAATCATCATTTCTCCCACAACATGCTAAATGCATATTCATTATACCCCATGCAATATTCATAGAACTCCATATCGTTTTGTTCTTCGCTATACGTATCAAAACAGTCGCCTGCATACACTATCTCATTCTGATAGCAACAACTAGAATCGTGTTTAAAGAAATAATCACCCATAACCGTATTCTCTGGTACTTTATCTGTACCATTTTTAAGTCTATAGAAAGGAAAATCCTTACTTTGCAACTGCCACTTTACCTTGCCGTTTTGAGAAAACACAAGAATGATAGGCGTAAGGTTAAGTTTCATATACCGTATGGCACATGCAGAAAAACTAACTTGATATTTATCTGCAATAGCTTTAACCAATTCGCCAGAGAAGACTTGACCAGCAAAATCTGATATAAACAGAGATGTAGGCATAAGAAGATTTGCTGCGAAATCATCAGCTTCTCTTTCTATTATCCAATCTTCATTTTTTCCAAATTGAACATAGCGATGAATATGAGGCTGCATCTTTCCACTTTCCAAAGCTAACCTATGATGGTCTATAAAGTAATGTCCAAGTTCATGAGCTAGCGTAAACCTCCCTTTCGAATTATCAATACCATTACCTCTTTTTGTATTTATATGAATGAAAAACTTATCTTGTTTGGGTTCATACCAAGTCATCCCATCAAAAGTATCAGTTTCATAGTCATCGTATATGACACGGATACCTTCATCTCTCGCTATTTCCAGTAATGGTAACGGAATAGAGTAAAGAGAAGCTATTGCTTCTGGCATTGTGAGTCTAGAATTATTCATCATAACTTTCATCTAGTTTATGCTGCCTTCTCATTTTATCCAAAACATTCTTTGGCAATTTACTATAATTACGTGCTGCCATAGAATACCTATTGCCTGCACACTCACTTACGTCGGAATTGGAGGAACTTATTTTATCACTAATATGGATGGAGTCAGATACTAACCTACACTTTCCGTTTACTATTTCTTCAACATCAACGTGCCTATCCACAGTACGAGGCTTATAATCCTCATACATCTGATCGAAGAATGCCAATTCATCTTCATTACTAGGAGGAAGATAACCTGTTGCCTCCAACATTATTTCAAATTCGTTTATAGTTAAATTTTTCATGCCTCTAGTAATTTTGTATCGTTAATAGCTTCACAAGCCTGTTTCTTATATACCCTTATCGCACTTTGGCTAAGTCCCAAGCGCTTACGTAACTTTTCTAATAGTTTTCGTGGAAGTTTCTTTCCACTTCTTTGATATGCTTTATAAGTTAAATAGATGATTCTATGTTTTTCATCAAGCACTGAAATCTTTTTTTTAAAAGCCATTACATATTGCATTTTTACCATTGGATCCAAATCGGCAACATGAATAGAATTAACAACATCATCTATATTTTCTATCACCGACAAATCCTCTTCTTCTGAAATCTGGGCACATTCACCAGTTCTAGTGAACTGACACATTTGGGAAAACGCGATTTTTACTAACCATATTATAATTGCATTTTCCTCATTAGTACAAGAAGATTTTCCCATATCGAAGGTTGGATAAAGCCATACTTTATTGAAGGCACATCGAATCGCTTCAAAAGCCACATTCTCATTATAGCCATAGTTAAGGGCTAATATTTCAACCCTCTTTTTGATCTTACTTTCAAAGGAGCTAACAAATAAATCAAGAGCTTTCTTTGCAGCCTCTTCATCTTTATCTTTGTCAGCTATAGTACGTATAAGTTGCACGCCATCAACCTTTTGCGAATCTTTTCTATCCATTATTTCTATTTTGACTAACGGTTTTGGTATAAGGGTGAGCACTCAACGAAGAATGCTCATAAAAATTTTAAATAATATGCAAAAAATTAAAAATGTGAACGGCTCAAGCCGTTTTTCAAGTCCTGCAGGTTATAACACTTGGTTGGACTATTGGGAAGCTAAAAGCGGTAAAACCGCAAGTAGATGTTCTGCCACAGACTGTCACCAGAGTGGCAGATGGAATTTGGTCGGTGCTCATGTTCAAAAAGTATACGGCTATGACAATAGCTGGTATATTGTGCCTCTCTGTAGAGGCTGTAACACTCGCACCGACGAGTTTTATGTTGACGAGACTTTGGTTCCAGTACCAAGCAATCTCTAACATTAAACGATTTTATTAGGATGTGCCTCAAGGATTTATTTCCTTGGGGCTTTTCTTTTTATTAGCTGCCCCTATTATCTACATGAATACTCCCACATTCCCAGGCGGTCCCATCCCGCACAATATGGCGAAGACCTTTGATGGTCCGCCAACCTTAGAGCGAAGCGGTTCCGAGCACCGAGTAGGGCGGTTTCCTCCCTCGCTCCTGAGGAGAGAGGGCTGGGGTGAGAGGTGGAGCCTTCCTTAAGGGTAAGGAAGGACGGGTAGGTTTTCGAAAAGATACCCCCATCAGCCTCAGGGTGATAGAAGTTATCACACTTTTATAGGAATACCGCAGTTTTTGAAATCTATTATTTCTTGTTCTTCATCCTCCAAAAGAAGTGCCATGTCCTAAAGATAGGCTCGCTCAGAGCTTCTGCAGGATAATATCTTACGAAATGCATATTTCTCCATATCTTCAGGAAGTATTTCTTTGCCATGCCTTGCTGAGTGAAATGTCCATACTTGGAAAAGTGCTTTCCGAAGTTGCCTCCATTCAAAATCTCAGAAAGCAGCAACTTTCCACGTTTTTCATCCATCGGAGCTATCATTTTCTCCTCTGATAGTCCCAATGTCTCATGCAGCACATACATCACCGCCCCAGCAAACTTCCACAAGCCAAGATGTTTCAGTTCTCGCTGCAATGCCGTCAGATTCTTCACTCTTCGTTCTTCACTTTTCACTAAAACAAAGTAATAATCAATGATTTGCCTCATTCCAATCCCTTCATCAAAGAAATGATGATATAGATGCGTCAGCTGATAAACTGCATTGAATGCCATTGTTGGTATAGCAATTTCTCCAATACCATCTGGCAGGCTAACGACATTTGAGCATTGCAAATCCGCATTCCGCTTGAACCATCTCTGCAATCTAGCATGATAAATCGGATTGTTCATAGTGCAAGGGAAGAAATGCAATTCCACAGGCACTCCATCCATGGTAGTCTCTATATGATGATACCTCACATCATCCTCAAGTACGAAATGCTCTTTGGCATACTCCGTAAGAGAATCCCGCTTCGCATTCACCCAAACATCAATATCCCCAGGAGTACGGGAATAAGAATTCGGATATATCAAGGCATTCCCCTGACCTTTTAGAATGCAACACCTCAGCCCATCCTCCCTCAGCATCGAGAAGAGCTTACCCGCCTCAGCATTCACCTTCATGTTCTGTCTGCGAATCTGTTGCGCCTTCCCCATCCAAGTCATCAGCAGCTCCCTCCCTATCGGATTCTGCTTCAACTCCTCAGGATACTCCTTCCCCAGTCTCTCAATACCATTAAAACAAAGCCCCAGCAGAGCCTGCTTGGAAGCAAAGGAATACAGCATCTGCCAGTCTATGCCAGCAATCACTTTATTCACATCACTTTTTGCCCCTAGGCAATACTTCAGAAAATCAAAAAGCTCACTCATAATAGCTAAAACCTACTTTCCTTCAGTAAGTTCCTCAAACATTTCAACATGTTGATCTACAACTCTTGAAATATCATAATTCTCTATCACTTTCTTCAAAGCCTTGTATTTCATTTCCTCAGCTTCCTTTGGATGACGATATAACCAGAGTGCCTTATCTGCAGCATCTTGCGGATTATCTACTTCCACTAACAAACCATCTACACCATCATTTACCAATGTAGGGATGGCATCAATCTTTGTGGCAACCACATTCTTCTCAGCTGCCATATACTCAACAACAGCCAATCCGAATCCTTCCCACCTAGACAAGAGCATCGCTACATCAAAAACTTTCAAATAGCTATATGGCTCGTCAGTCCAACTGGTTATTACAAGTTTCAAACCATTTTCTTTGGCAAAAGCCTTGACTTCTTCCTCTTCCTCACCACTTCCTACTATGATGAAAGCTGAGTTAGGAATTTCATCATGTATCAACTTGGCTGCACGGATAAACACATCAGGCGCCTTCTGCGGAGAAAGTCTTCCAATCATACCTACCACAAAAGCATCTTCCGCAATGCCAAGTTCACTTCTAGACTTAGCAACAGCATTCTTTACAGCACTCACATCAATACCATTCGGAATCAAAGCTAACTTATCATCCTTGGCTATATGTTCACACTCTGCCGATGCCTTCTCCGCCTTGGAGATACACACTATCTTGTCAGTGCAAGGAGAAAACAATTTCTCCAGACATAGATAAATTAAACTCTTCAATTTCATAAGCGCATAATCTATTTGATGTTAAAAGCCCAACCGTGAGGATTATAAACCACCTTGCAATGCAAGCCAATGGCTGCCATACGCCCTAGGCCTCCAGCAAAACTGCTGTGACAATACAAAATATCAGGATGCACTATCTTGATTTGTTGGCGAATTGCCCAGACCTTCTTAATGACATGCAAAGGAGAAAAGGATTGCTTCAAGTCCATTTGCTTCACCCCATCCACCATTTTCTGATAGATGGAAACATCGTAACTACGAGAACAAATAAGGAACTGCTTGATTCCCTTAGCCTCTAGTCGAGGCAAGAGCATTTGCAGATAACGTTCAACTCCTCCTGCACATTCTGCGATATGTAAAATTGTCATAAGCATCATTTATAATAGATGAACTGTATGAGGAGGAATATTATAAAGTTCAGAGTTTCTAACTTTATTGCTCTTTGCCCCTAATCCAATCAATTGCCCTCGAACAGTTCTATATTCATCAGGTGTTAATCTTGGATCTGTTACCATTTCATCTATAAGATTGTCAAAATCTATATCGAATGAGACACCATCCTTCCCAAAGTTTTCATGCTTTGGTGGATATATCAATATCGGTCTCACCTCTCGTTCGTGCTCAAAAGGAGTTCTTTTAAAAAAGTACGACTTTACAAATACCTCGCTTAAATCCATTGGATTCAATGGAGATAAAGAATTCTGCATCTTTAGAAAATCGTCTTGTGATAGATATGAAACAGTACCAATATAAGAAGTATTATAATCCTTATCATCTGTATAAATCACATCAAACAATTTTCTACCAGTAGTTTTAATACGCACTGCTGTATCATCCAAATAATCATGCTGTGTTCTATCTAACTTGGAATAAATTCTCCACATAGCATCAGATTCTTCCTGTAAAGTCCAACTTTGCCCGAAAACACCAGGTATCAACTCCTTTGCACTTCCTTTTTCTCCTGTAGGCAAAACCATTTGTTCCTTTAGAAACCAATTTTCATAAACATCTTCCCATGAACTAACTTTCCCAAAATATAAGTTTGAATTTTGAATCATCAATTTTAAATACTTGAAAGGAATATACTTATAAATAGGGGTGTCTAAGTCCAAGTTTATGACATTGCCCGCTTTTAATTTTTCATTTATCATAATTATTCAATTTATAATCCTAATTTATCAAATTCTTCTTTTGTACCAATCCAGTAAGGTTCAATTCCATGCGTTTGTCTGTCTTTTTCAGGCGGCAGTTCCATATATGTAGAACCATATTGATTAAGGAGATAATCGGTATATTTACCTGGAACACAGAATTGATGTCCTTCAAAAGATAGTTCTGCTGCAGGTTCATAAACACTAATATCATTGACATCTTTATCTGGCCATTGCAAGACAGAAAACTTTCCTGTATATGAAATATTCTTAATTCTGTCATCCATTTCCTGAGCAATTCGAACTAATGATTTCCAAAAGAACAAGCACTTAAATATTAGTTTTCCTATGCCTTTCTTACTTAAATCAAAATGATGGGTACACTTGGCTATATGAACTTTGCGCCAAAAATCATTTGTATCATGAATCTTCTTGTCATAATTGTCAAGCACAAAAACATCAATCCACACACCAACAGAACTGCCCCCACGTTCATAGCATTCCGTATTAAGATTTACCAACTTCAATAAAGGCTCGTTCCAGTTCCCTAAACGCGAAGAGAACCACGCCAAGTCTTCGCGAACCGAAATTTTCTTATTTATCAACTTATTCAGTTTCTCGTAGTCTTCTCTAAACATGGCAACATCAACATCGTCATCCCAAGGAATGTAACCATGATGACGCACTGCCCCCAACAAGGTTCCATAAACTAAGTAATATTTCAGATTGTGTTCCTTGCAAAACTTGTCAAATGCGACAAGAATATCTAAGCCTATTTTCTTAGACTGTTTTGTTGTTAACTTTATATGCATATCTAACATTAAAGATTGTCTATTATAGAAGTTAAATTCGCTATGTATCTATCAAAAGAGAACATTGAGCGAATATCGGATTGATTTATATATTGTGAAAATTTCGAGTTTTTACTATTCTCTAACTTTAGAACACAATTTTTAAGAGATTCATAATTACCCATTTCAAACACATATCCATTATATCCTTCTTTAATTAGATAAGTAGCACCACATTGAGAAGGCACAATACAAGGTATGCCCATACCTAACATTTCAGGAACAACCAAGCCAAATGTTTCTCGCACGCGAGAAGGTAATATCAAACATTTAGCTTGCTTTACAAATTGCAACTTGTCTTTGCCTTGAACCCAGCCCTTAAAATCTATCTCAGGATATTGATGCTTTAGTTTTTCCATAAGCCCACCATCTCCAAGCACAATTCCCTCCAAATTCAAATCTGAGATTACCTTACAAAAGTCTTCAATACCCTTTTCCTCAGATAAACGACCGATATAAATATATTTTTGGTTCTTTGAAACATCCACATTCTCTTCTCCATCAAATTGAACTGGATTCATCAGTACACCAAACTCTTTAAAATACTTTTCAACATAAGGACGCATAAGTTGTTGGCTATATTCTGATACGGCATAAGCATAAAAGTAATTTGGTCTTAAAAAGATATGTTTCAGCACAACTTGACGAAGACAACGATATAATTTTATTATATAGTTTTCAGAATCACAGTTACATAAAATACACTTGCAAGACAGAGGCTTGAGGTTGCAATTTATTTTTTTATGATAATTTTGAAAGCCTCCATTTGGACATGCTGCAAAATAATCGTGCAAAGTCAAAATTGTTTTTACTTTCTTTTTTTGTAAAACTGTAAATACGGAAGGCGACAATGTCTTGGAATAACTATGCACTAAAGCTACTATATTTTGAGAATCATCTATTAAGCTGTTTAAGACTTTCGCTGCTTTGACATTCCATAGTCCTTGAAATAGTGCCAAAAACTTATTCTTACTATCTCTTAAATTTGCTTGTTTTAGACAAACAATTTGTATACTACTATTTACAAGCGTTTTGTCTATAGGTTCACTTCCGCAAAAAAATGTCACATCATAACCTTGCTTCTTAAGCCCTATGGCAGACTGCAAAGCTACAATACTGGCCCCGCCAGCATTATAGCCATAGTCATTTATTACTAATATTTTTTTCATTTCTTTCCTATTAAGTAAGGCATATACCTTTTTATTATATAAATCACAGGTACCTCAACCGCCAATACCACAATTGTCCCAGTTAGATTACCTATCCATTCATTTGAAATATGGTGAGAGAAAAATGAAAAGACAGGCATTATCATCATGTGGGTACACAACACTACCAAAGAGTTCTCTCCCCAATATGCAAGCCATCTCCCGATTATCGATTTTTCAATACATTTAGAAATCCCTACAATGCTCAAACTTAGCATAATAGCCAGTAGCATAAATTCGACATATCCCATGGGAATTTCATTTTGAGACACATTTGTATCAAAGGGGCGCAAATAGAATATGATAACAGATAAAGACAGAAAACATACTCCAATATCTGTTGTTATCTTCTTCAAAAGAAATTCTCTATACTCATACCCCAATGCCATAAATACCAAACATAAGAATGACACATCCACATAATACTTTACATCGGGTACATATATTCCCCAAACATAAGCGCCAAAAGACAAGAGAAATGCACATAGCACTCTTTGCCAACGCTGCTTGATTATCCTATTTACTATGGCATATATCAATGATATTTGCGCAAGAGACAGCAAAAACCAACATGGAGTATTCGGATACCCCTTTGTTGCCCCCAAAAATGGCGCAAAAATTTCATTCCACTCTACAGATTTACGGACTATCGATCCTTTTGCCACGAACAGCAAAGAAGCTAAAATCATAAAACCGAAATATGGTATCATTAGCCTTTTTATGCGATTCAAAACGCCTGATGGCTTGAAAAAGATGCCACTCAACATAAAAAACAGAGGCATATAAAAGGTCGTCACAATGCCCCCCCCACATTATTCCGTCTATAGTTGTCAATCTTGTAATACCGGAGGTGTGGAACCAAACAACAAGTAATATTCCTATCCCTTTCGCAATATCTATAAACTGGTATCTCATTTTCTTCTTATTTTACCGAACAACAACTCATTTAGCAAAGGATAAGCCCCCATTGTCTTTCCTATCCAAACACATAGAAAACAAATAGGTATTGCAAAGATTAAGCAAAGACCTGCCAAACAAAAAGTATTTAGTTTTGCTGTAAACTCTGCCCCCCCATATAATGAATGAACAAAGAAAAGATGAACAAGGTAAATCACTATAGAATATTTACCAAAGGTCATCAACCAATTAACATTACCATTAAAAGCTAAGCCTATAGAACTTGATAAACTTATCATAAGGATGGAAGCAGGAATACTGACTGTCAATTGCAGCAATGCCGAAGATTGAGAAAAATGAAAACGCCCAATGCTTAAAGCAAAAATAACAACTGAAAGAATGAGTAAAAACGGATTCTGTATTACACTCTTTTTATACTTGGCAACCATATACCCAAAAGTAAACATAACATAATACTTATCAGGAAGATAGTAAAACCAAGAACATAAGTCTGAGAAAATCGACTTTTTAAGACAAGCACGAATTGCCAACATTAAGACAAGCATCCCCACAAGAGTTATCAACTCAGATACCATGGCATTACGAACAGGCAACATCTTTGCTATTTTCTTTGCTAGCAAGAAATAAAGATAGATAAAAAACAACGACAACAAGAACCATGCTCCAACATCTGGTCTTTTCAAAAAAGACATAGCTAAAGTTATATCACCAACCAAACTTGTATGCCAATAAACTATCGTCAATACCATCCACACGAGGAAAGGGACCATCAATTGCCTAAACCTGCGAAGTATCAACTTGGTAAAAGTAACATCGTATTTTCCATAAGAAGCCACATAGCCACTCAGCATCATAAATACAGGCATGTGGAAGGCATATATATAATTAAACAATATGTTTTTGGCTAACCCACTGCAATCAAACTGAAGCAAATGTCCTATCACAACAAGAATGATACAGATACCTTTAGCTATATCTATACTAACATCCCTTTCCATTGATTCTCTTTTTAACAACATTTTTACTACAATATAAATAAGCTCGAATGGCAATCGCAAAGAACAACAGATCGTAAACCAATCTGTATCTCACATGTATCATCAGCGGATTAAACGCACCAACAATATACCAATACAAGACAAGCATGATGAGTGTTGCTCTTACCTCATATGTTTCTCTTTTGCCAATCTTTGTTCTTCTCAACCACTTCAAAATGTAGAAACAGTATATAAACATGATTAAACTTGTCCAGTCCACCATGGAGTAAACGGAATTAAAACCCAATATGTTGAATGGTTGCGTAACGAATCTGCCATCAATAATGACATAGCATATTGAACGGATAAAACCATAGACAACAAACTGCACGCTATTATGCGGTATCAACTTCTGAGAAAAACCATTTGGGTTAACGCCCTCCATTTCTGCCGCTACGCTCATATTACCAGATGAAACTTTCGAGACATAAGATGTAGTACCTTCGGCATCGGCATTTCCTCCTAAGCGAGAAGAGAAAGTAAAAGCTGCCACAATGAACACACCAGACGCAGCCATCAAAGCAATAGATCTCTTGGATAGTTTCTTAGAGAGAACATTTATCAGTATGATGCCAAAGACCGAAGCGAAAGATAAGGATGCACGTGCCAATACAAATATCAAGAAAAAGCCTAACAATATCAACAAGCGTTTGAGAGAAAGACCATCTCTAATAAATTCGCTTGCCTTGACAAATATGACTGTTGCCGAAAATAAACATATAATATCCTTTGAAGAAGTCACATTATAATACATCAATTCTGGTATCAACAGCAGCAAACTATAATATTTCACATACTTGGTATTTTTGCCATTTACATATCGTGCTAAAATCACAACTGCATATACAAAAACAATTTCATTAAAGAACAATGGAACCAAAGGATTTAGGCCAAAGATTCTCATGATGCCATAGTATATAAATGCAACGGGAAACCAAAAGAAATTTTCGTCCAAGACTCCTTGATTAATAGCCGATGCTGCCATTGAATAATACTTAATCGGGTCAAAAGCTCCCCATCCAGTCGTAAATTCACTGACAAGCTGTGGCCCCCATGTCACTTTCATAATTAACAGAGAGATACAATAGCTCACTAAAAAACAAATATTGTATCTATGCTTGGATTCACACCCTTTCAGCACTCTATCGATTATCATAAAACAAGAAGCCAACACACCTGTATGCTCCAGCAAGAGAACCATATCAGGCGTGTTAGAAACTAATACTGGTGCTCCAAAATTCAGAATCACCAATACGTATGAAATTATTATCAAAAAAACAATTAGCATATTTCTAGAGTAGAGTCTTTATGGATACTACAATATTTCCCAATCCTTACACACTGTATCAGGATTGATAAAATTACTTGGAGCGATAACAATATGGTTTTCTGATGGTTGCTGCAACCATGCTCCCCACCAATAATAAGTAGAGTTGGAGACGATGGCATGGTGGCAATTCTGCATCAAATACAAATCAGAAATTGCACTTAGTTCACCCGATTTTTTCTGAACAAAATACTTGTCAAAATCGGAAGAAAGATTTTCCTCTGCCCATTCACGAACCTCGCCAAATATAACGAACAAAGGGTTATCCAAAGTTTGGGTCATTCGCAACATTGCCTTATTGTAGTAATCTGCTCCACAGGCTGCCAACCTACAATTCTTGCCTTCTGCTTCTTGATAACGTCGAACACCAACAAACACCAATGTACGACTAAGGCTCAACAGATACCCTAATTCATCTTTGGTCTCTTTAGGCAACTCTACTCCTATGGTAAAATCCTTACGGATAACATCGGCAAAATCTTCAAAGTAACGTGGATTCTGCCAATAACCTGTTAGATAAGCATTCTTGATATGAGATGTTACCAATTCCTTTTGAAAATGATAATTTGGAATATCCTCATTGATGCATTTATACTTAGGAAGAAGCACATTCCATCCAATGTGCCTACTTACCTTTTCTGTTATCAATCCACCAGGCATATTGAATGTAGCCAATGTTGCCTCTGGCAAGGAAAGCTTAAACTTGTCTAGCTCCAAAGATCTCCTATAAAGAAGATCTCGTTCAAATCCTCGTCTTGTATTAAACGCCATAGGTACATTGTTGCGCAATGACATCGCACGCACCATAGCATATATAAACATCTGGTTGCCTAAGCCACCAAATAAAGTTGTTGTTATCATTTGATTCTATTTTTTATTTTACACAATAACTTATTCACCTCGGCTTTCTCCATTGCATTTAAACCGCACAGATAGAACATGCCACAGCATGTCAACGTTGACACTATCAGCACGGCAATCAATCTAAGGAAAGAAGAAGGAAAGAAAGCAGTAATGCCAATAGATACTAATATAGGTAAAGCGTATGATATGACGCTCCTAAAAACAACCTCCTTTACATATTGCTTCCAATCCATTCCTGCAAAATAGGCACAATATGCAACTTTGTAAAAAGAAAAGAGGAATGCTATTACAATCATGATTACAATCCAGACATAAGGAGGATACCCCATTGAAAAAAAAGCGTAAATCAAGCCAAGTTGTAACACCATAGAAAACAATATATAGATATTGAGCCATTTTACTTTTCCGATTGCATCTATTGCGGTTTTCAAAGGTAAGGTAGCCTGTTCTATCAGTCTAAGTAGAACAAACAATTGGCAGAAAAGCAAAGAATTATCAGGAACTTTTTTTAGCCACAGATGCAAAACATAATCACACTCCGCATAAAAAGGTATCGAAACAATAAACAAACAGAAAAGAGAAAGTTTGCATGAAGCTATCGTCATTTGAAACATTTTATTCCGATTGCCTGAACTTTCATATTTCACCATCACTGGGTTTACTGCCTTCAGCAGATTTGATGATAAAATTTGTAATTGACCACTCAGCTGATTTGTAATGCCTGCTGCAGCATTCACTACTGTTCCAAAGAACTTATTTATAACAATAAATGATGCCCATCCTAAGAATGTCGCAGACGAATGTCCTACAAGCTCCCAACCAGAATATTTAAAAATTTCTGTATAAAGTTCTTTACGATAATATTTTTGGGGCGAAAACACACATTCCTCATAATGTTTCTTGCAATACACTCGCATGATTATCATTGTGATAATTGCAATGGCAGATATAAAGAGACCATAAATTATAAGTCTTTCACCATGATAATTGCATATATATATGGCAGCGAGCAAATTCAATACCGACTGTATTATGCCGACATAAAAATAATATCGCATATTCTCATGTGAATTGAGTACAGCATCATAAGGTACAGTCATAATTGTAAAAGCAGTACTAACCATAGCAAAGTAATACAGACACGAGGCAGCATATACTTTATCTGCATCTATATTGAGCATATGCTCAAAAAACACAGATTTAAAAGCAACCATTACTATAACAACATGGAAAACAATAGATATATTAAATATACCTTTTAGACGATGCAAATCACCTATACCTTGATTATAATTCATAAAGCGTTGGGTTACAGCAGTCATAGATGTATTAAGAAAACACAACATGCTTATAAGACCACCAACAACATTATATATACCATAGTCTGAAGCTCCTAAAGCATCCAACACGAGTCGTGTAACATATAAAGATATGAAAGCTTTTACAGCAACATTTAGGTATAGAAATATAGTATTAGTTGCTATTCGAGATGTAGTTGACATTTGTACACATTATTTTCATTTCACAATAACCATTATTTAAAAACATAATTATTTCCAATACATACCAACAACCTCATGGGCACATCTCTGGTCAATTGGAGGTGGAGTCATATAATCGCCATAGGTTGTTCTCAAGTAACTTTCATAGTTCTTTACTCCATGAAAGCGATGGCCTTCAAATTGATATTCTGCGTATTTATCAAAAATCTCAGACTTTAGTACAACAGCCTTCGTCGCTTCCACCAAGAATCCACAATAAGCAGTTTTGCCCTTTGACGTCACACAACTTATCTCATCAAATTTCTTCAACACAAACTTTAGCGGTATCAAAGAACACGGAATCTTATACAAATGATATATGATGTTCTTGAGTAACGACATGCCCGTATAAGACCTTAAAATTTTTGCTACATAAATTTTCTTCCAAAACTTCATACGCTTCAACGCTTTCATCGCATCTTCATAGGAATCGGCATAGAAGTCTATAGGAAAAACATCTATGTTTATGCCTATCTCATCCAGGGCATTCTTCTCTACACGTATAGTGCGCTCGTCCGAAATCTTGGCAAATGGATAAATCCATTTTTTATCCGTATGGACATCATACAGTTTATAGATGCTACGTTCATCATGGAATAACTTACAAAATCTATCATACTCAGGACGAGTCATCATGATATCAATATCATCATCCCACGGAATATATCCTTTGTGGCGAATGGCACCCAGCATAGTTCCCCAAGCTAAGGAATATTGGATTCCGTTGTCTATACAAAATTGATGGATAAATAAAAGGATATCCATCTGAATCTTGCGCATTTCGTTTACATCTGCAATTGGTTTCATATCAAAATTATTTACTTGTTATCTTTTTCATGAATTTCAGACATGTTACATATATGTGCAGCATCGACTTTGATTTTATGTGCCAACCTATGCGATAAGGAAGTGGTAACTGAGAGTATGTTGAAACTGGGATTTCTTTCAGCATTTCATTCAAATCATCCCACATACTCCAAACTTTATAATAGGCAGCATTATGGCGGTAATAGCACAACTGGATACATCTGCCATAATTATACGCTTGTATAATACTTGGTTCTTTGTCCTTGACAAAATCACTAAGAATATCAAGGGTGACAAGTTCCTGTCTGGTATTCTTCTCTGAAAATCTGGCAGATATACTCGTCATATTTCGATTCTCATAATTATAATAGGTATTGTGTAGTACCGCCACATTCTTTGCAAAATAAACAAGACAAGGAGACGTTTGATAATCCTCTGACATATTAATACCTTCACGACATGCAATATTGTTGTCCCTGTATAATGAGGTTCTTATCAACATACCCCAAATGGATATTTCCCTCTTGCGAGCCAACATTTGCTCCGCCATGGCTTGTGCTGTTGTCACCTCTTTCTCCCTATAGATATGTACACCATCATTCTTATATATTTTTCTATCAAAGACTATGATGTCCGCATCCTCTTCCAGTTGTTTGCCAACACACTTTTCTACAACATCCGTATCAAGCCAGTCATCACTATCTACGTACATAAGAAATGAGCCATGACAATGCTTAACTCCAATGTTACGAACTGCAGCTATGCCGCAGTTCGTAACATTTTTCACAACATTCACCCTATCCATACGCTTTGGATAATGCTCCAGCACAGACATGAGAATGCTGATACTATCATCAGGCGAACAATCATCCACAAATACATATTCGATGTTTGGATATGTCTGCTCAAACAATGAGCTGGCACACCTCGCTATGTATTTTGAAACATTGTAAACAGGAATGATGATAGTAACCAAGTATGGTTCTGAATTCATTCTGTATCTTTTAATTAAATATTTGCCAATTACACTCTTAAATTAATATTAAATTTCTCCAATGCACCTTTCAGTACAACAAAGAAATCCTTTATATCATTTTCATCAATAGCTCCAAGAGAACAAAGACGAAAAGTATTAGTGGTACTTATCTTACCTGGATAGATAGTAAAGCCACGCTCATAGCAATAATCATGCACCTTTTCAAAACTCCAGTTAGAATCAGTTGGGTAAAGCACACTCACTACGAGACCTGACTCTATCTCTCTTGGAATAATAGTCTTGAAGCCTAACTCCTCTAAACCATTATGAATAGCTTCATAGACTCTACGATGGCGAGCAAACTTAGCCTCTTCTCCCTCTGCAAAATACTCCTTTAATGCCTGAATAGTGGCATAGATAGTTTGAACAGGAGGAGTGAAGTGCATTTCGCCAGTCTTCTCGAAATACTCATACTGCAAATAAAGATTGCAATAATAAGAACGTGTAGGATAATTCTTTGATGCCTCAATGATGCTCTTCTTTCCTATGATGAAAGACAAACCAGCCATCGCCATCAAACCCTTCTGTGCAGATGCCATACAGAAATCCACATTGTCCTTTACTACATCAAGAGGAATCATACCCAATGTAGAGGTCGTGTCACTCACAAAGATAGCACCATACTTATGAGCCAAAGCACCGATTTTGCGAATCGGATTCAGCACACCAGTACCAGTCTCGTGATGACAGCAGTAAACCACTGCGACATCAGGGTTTTCTTTGAGAGCCTTCTCCACTTCATCAAGCTTTGGCTGCTCATAAACAGAGAATTTCAAATTGATATGAGGGATATGGTACATCTCACAGACCTCAACTGCACGAGAATTATATGCGCCATTGTTCACTACAAGAATCTTTTTACCTTCTGGTACTAATGAATTGATACATACATCTATATTAATTGTACCTGAACCACAGAATAGAACCGAAGTATATTCGTCTTCTGGAGCATGAACGACCTTTAACAAATCAGATCGCAGTCCCTTCATAAGACCTGCAAATTCTTTCTCACGTGGACAAATATCAGGCACGACCTGTGCCATTTTAACAGTATCTGTTGTAGTTGCTGGACCAGGATTCAACAACACATTTCTTTTAATTTTTCCCATAATATTTTATTTTATATGTCTAAAACTTACTTAATATTTTTTCTTCAGCATAAGCCAAATCTTTAACATCATCGATTTCATACCAGAGTAAACCAGGCACATTGAGTACAAAGACTGGTGATATATTTAATGACATTGAGAGTAATTCATACTCGTATCCAAGCTTAGGTTTATCTTCTACAATTTTAGCATAGTCCTCACACATTTTCTTATAAAAGCTATTGGATAATTTAT
>OHHT01000110.1_pt1 | contig 37409 bp, 30 predicted proteins | sample 1568061 | NCBI WGS metagenome assembly OHHT01 (sample SAMEA3879550, study PRJEB24766) | human gut metagenome | biome: human-associated habitat; feature: feces | place: USA | collected 1985/1987 | reverse complement strand
GCCTCGAAAGTAGCGGGCACTTTTCTGGTTCTCTTTTGGTGCGCAAAAGAGAACTCAGCTTAATGGAAGAGCACTCTCCCCTTGTAAAAAGCCTTCAAAAAGGGTATCATAAAGAAAAAAGCAAAGGAGCCTTACTTATGCGTGCTTACGAGCGACTGCTGAAATATGCCAAAGTATACACCACCTCGGACCCCGAGTCCGGCACCCATCCTTCTGCCGCACGGGAATTTGACCTCGCCCACCTGCTGGTGGAAGAGATGAAGTCCATCGGCATTGAGGACGCCTTTGTGGACGAGCACTGCTACGTCTACGGCAGCATCCCCGCCACCAAGGGCTGCGAGAAGAAGCCCGCGCTGGGCCTCATCGCCCACATGGACACCGCCCCCGACGCTTCCGGCGAGAACGTCAAGCCCATCCTCCACGAGAACTACGACGGCGGCGATGTCACCCTGCCCGGCACCGGCATGGTCATGAAGACCTCCACCTTCCCCTTCCTGAAGGAGCTGAAGGGCGAGACTCTCATCACCACCGACGGCACCACCCTGCTGGGCGCTGACGATAAATCCGGCGTCGCTGAGATCCTGACCGCTGCCGAGACCCTTATCCAAAAGAAGCTGCCCCACGGCAAGCTCTGCATCGCCTTTACCCCCGATGAGGAGATCGGCGAGGGCGCTTCTCTCTTCGACATCCCGGGCTTCGGCGCAGACTTCGCCTACACCGTCGATGGCGGCGACGTGGGCGGCATCGAGTACGAGAACTTCAACGCCGCATCTGCCACTGTCACCATCCACGGCTTCTCCGTCCACCCCGGCAGCGCCAAGGATGCCATGATCAACGCCTCCAACGTGGCAATGGAATTCCACATGGCCCTGCCCGTCATGGCCCGCCCCGAGACCACCGAGGGCTATCAGGGCTTCTACCATCTGTGCCAGATGTACGGCGACGTCACCGAGGCAAAGCTGGGCTACATCCTCCGCGACCACGACGCCGGCAAGCTGCAGTTCAAGAAGGACAACCTTCTCCACATCGCCTGCTACCTCAACGGCAAGTACGGCCCCGGCACGGTGGAAGTCGAGATCAAGGACAGCTACCGCAATATGCTGGAGAAAATCAAGCCCCACTTCCACCTTGTGGAGACGGCCCGCAAGGCCATCGAGAAGGCCGGCCTGACCCCGGAAGAGATCCCCGTCCGCGGCGGCACCGACGGCGCTGTCCTGAGCTGGAAGGGTCTGCCCTGCCCCAACCTCGGCACCGGCGGTTTCAACTTCCACGGCGTCTGCGAATGCACCACCGTCGAGCGGATGGACAAGGCCACCGAGATCCTGCTGAATATCGTTGAACTTTATTCTAAATAACTTCGCATCGTAAAAAATGGCTCCGGCATCTGCCGGAGCCATTTTTTTCTTCTTAAAACTCGATGCTCTGCGCCGCCTTGGCGATGGCTCCCAGCAGCTCCACCAGCTTGCTCTCGTCCATCCGGCTGCTGTTGTTGGCAAAGGCGTAGAAGCAGCCCTGCACGCAGAACGAGAGCAGGATGCCCCGGTTCAAATCAGCCGCGAAGGTCGGGTCGGCTTCCTCAAAACGCTGGCGCAGCCCCTTCTCGATGCTGTTGGCGAAGATGCCCTGCCGACTGCCCGAAAAGAGGATGTTCACGGCCCGCTGGTTCTGCATGAAGGCATGGAACAGCTCCCGCGTCAGCGTCTCTGCCTGATGCAGTGCCACGCTGTCGTTGGTGCGGGGTACGCTGGCCAGGATAGACTCGATGAGCTTGTTTTCCAGTGCATTGGCCAGCGCGTAGATGTCCTCATAGTGGGCATAGAACGTCGATTTGTTGATGCAGGCCATCGCACACAAGTCTTTTATCTTGATTTTTTCCAGAGGGTTCTTCTCCCGCAGTTCCATGAAAGCCTGTTCGATGGCGCGGTCGGTACGGGCGATACGGATGTCCACAAAATCCACCTCTTCCGTGTTTTAGTTGATTATCCAACGGTTTTCGTCTTTCGTCGATGGACAAGACCCCGTGGATTTTTTACAATGAAAGCAGTACCCTTATTCTTCTTTTTTATAGAGCAGGCCCTTGGCGTCTAGTGCCGCTTCGATGCGGCGGAACGCCTCCGGCGTGGGGCAGCTCAAGGTGTGCAGATGCACACCGCCGGTCATCCGGCTCAGCAGGCACTCGGGCGTGTCCGCCGCCTGCTGGATAAAATGGTCCACGTCGTACCGGCTGGCGAGGTTGAGGTTGCCGCGCAGCTCACCGTAAAGCGGGTTCTCCACGGCCACATCCACCACGATGCCGCCCTGGTCCACCACGGTATACAGCTCCTCCCGCATCTGGTCTGCAGTGCTGTGGACACAGGCGAGGATGCCCGTATAGCCCCGCGCCGCCGGGTGGAGCTGATAACCCCGGGGCGTTGCGTCGATCTGCGTCCCCGACGCCCGCAGCAGGGCCACGTCACCCACCACGATCTGCCGCGAGACCCCCAGTTCCCCGGCCAGTACACTGGCACTCAGCGGTGCATTGGCCTCCGTCAGCCGCTCTAAGATCACTTTTCTGCGCTGCGCAGCATTCATCTTCCGCACTCCCCCTTTTTATCCTACCAGCCGCAGCAGGGTGGCGTAGTTGGAGGGCAGCTGGACTTTCAGCTTACCCCACTCCACCTGCGTCAGGATGGGTTGACTGCCCACACAGTCGGCCAGCAGGTCTTCGACACCCGAAGCCTCCACCGGCAGCTGGAACTCCATCGAAATCGGGCTGTCACCGTTATTGTACACCGCCACGACAGCCTCGCCGTCCAGCACCCGGGCGTAGGCGTAGCTCTGGGTGGTCAGCGTCAGCTCCTTGAACTCGCCCCAGCTCAGCTCGGGACACTCCGCTTTCAGCCTGCCCAGTGCGGCATAGATGCTGGTGACAGGGTTCGTCTTCTCGGCGTCGGTGTAGTCGGCCAGCTCGAGGCAGGGGCGGAGCGGCCAGTCGCTGCCCCACTCTTTTTTGCCCTCGATGCCAAATTCCGAGCCATAATAGATGGACGGAATGCCCCAAAGCGTATATACTAGAAGAGCAATATGCCGGATGTGGTCGCGGTTGCGCAGTTTATTGGGCAGCCGCTCCACATCGTGGTTATCCGAGAAGTTATAGAGCCGAGTATCGTGGCAGAGGCCCTGCAGACGCCGCATGGTATGGGCGATCTCGAAATAGTTGTGGTCGTTGTGGCCACTCCACAGACCCTTATGCAGTTCGTAGTTGGTGACGGAGTGGAGCATCTCGGGGTTGGCCCAGCGGCTGTAGTCGCCGTGGATGACCTCGCCCATCAGCCAGAACTCGGGCTTCACCTCGTTGGCAACGCGGCGCAGGCCCTTCATGAAATCGAAGTCCAGCACGTCGGCAGCGTCCAGACGGATGCCGTCAATATCGAACTTATCCACCCAGAAGCGGATGGTGTCGAAGTGGTAGTTCTGCACCTCGGGGTTACGCTGGTTCAGCTTGACCAGCAGGTTGAAGCCGCCCCAGTTGCCGTAAGAGAAGCCGTCGTTGTACTCGTTGTTGCCCCAGAAATTCACGTCGCAGAACCAGTCGCGGTAGCGGGCGTTCTCGCGGTGCTCCTTCAGCTCCTGGAACGCGAAGAAATCGCGGCCCACATGGTTGAACACGCCGTCCACGATGACCTTCTGGCCCCGCTCATGGCAGGCGGCGACAAATTCCTTGAACTCCTCGTTGGTGCCGAGACGCCGGTCTACCAGACGGTAGTCGATGGTGTCATAGCCGTGGGAACCGCTCTCGAACAGCGGGCCGATATAGATCGCCGTACAGCCAAGCTTTGCCGCGTGTTCTGCCCACGCATCCAGCTTTTTGAAAGCCCCGGGGACAGGCTGTCCGTCGTTTTCATGCGCGCAGCCGCACAATCCCAGAGGATAGATGTGATAGAATACCGCATCGTCATACCAAGCCATTGTCTGTACCGCTCCTGTTTTCAAAAAGTTACAGCAGAGCACTTTTCCGACAAAAGTGCATCTGTGTCATATTCAGTATAGCACATTTTCCGACAAAAGTGTGGTAAAAGTGTTGTATATTTCTCATTTTACATATTCCATCGTCCGTGTTCTGTAAAAATTGCGATAAAAGGAGTCTTTCGTATGAATCTTCCCTCCATCCCCAAATCCTTCTTCAACGGCGACTGCTTCGACGCCTACCGCATCCTCGGCGCGCACCCCTGGCAGGGTGACCACGGCGAAGAGGGCTGGCGCTTCGCAGTCTGGGCTCCCGGTGCCACGGCTGTGGAGGTCTGCGGCGGCTTTGACGGCTGGGGCGCAGGCATCCCGCTCCAGAAAGCCGACACCGGCGTGTGGAGCGGCTTTGTCTCCGGGCTGTGCGAGGGGGAGCTCTACAAATACCGCATCCACGGGGCCGACGGCAGCGTGGTCATGCGGGCCGACCCCTACGCTTTCGCGTCCGAAGTCCGCCCCGCCAACGCCAGCCGCCTGACCAAACTGGACTTTTCCTTCGACGACAGCGCATGGATGGAGCGGCGGGATAAATGCCGTAATCTGCCCATGAACATCTACGAACTCCATGCCGGCAGCTGGAAGCATAAGCCCAACTCCACCCAGCCCGACGGCTCGGACGGCTGGTACGATTACGAAGAGCTGGCCCGGGAGCTCATTCCCTGGCTGCTGGAACACCACTTCACCCATGTAGAGCTTCTACCGCTGGCAGAACACCCCTTCGACGGCAGCTGGGGCTACCAGACCACCGGCTACTTCGCCGTCACCAGCCGGTACGGCACCCCAGCCCAGTTTGCCTCCTTTGTCAACGCCTGCCACCGGATGGGCATCGGCGTCATCATGGACTTTGTCCCCGTCCACTTTGCGGCCAACGCCGACGCGCTGGCCAACTTTGACGGCACCCACCTCTACGAATACGACAGCGACGTGGGCCACAGCGAGTGGGGTACCTGCAACTTCAACTACTACCGCCGGGAGGTGTGCAGCTTCCTGAACAGCGCCGCCGCCCTCTGGATGGAGGTCTATCACTGCGACGGCATCCGGATGGACGCCATCTCCCGCGCCCTCTACTGGCAGGGCGACCCTGCCCGGGGCGTCAACGAGGGCGCCGTCACCTTCCTGCGGAACCTCAACCACGGCCTGAACGATCACTGGCCCACCGGCGTTTACATGGCCGAAGATTCCACCAACTTCCTCAAAGTCACGGCCCCCACCCGCTACGACGGCATCGGCTTCGACTACAAGTGGGACATGGGCTGGATGCACGATACGCTGGACTACTTCGCCACCCCCTTCGGCCAGCGGCCCGACGCATACGGGAAGATCATTTTCAGTATGCACTATTTCTACAACGAGCTTTACCTGCTGGCGCTGAGCCACGACGAGGTCGTCCACGGCAAAAAGACCATCATCGACAAGCTCTGGGGTACCTACGAAGAAAAATGCGCCCAGCTGCGCACCCTCTATTTTTATATGTATGCGCACCCGGGCAAAAAGCTCAACTTCATGGGCAACGAGCTGGGGCATTTCCGGGAGTGGGACGAAAAGCGGGAGCTGGACTGGGATCTGCTCAAGTACCCCTTCCACGACGCATTCCAGAAATATTTCGGCGCACTGAGCCGCCTTTACGCCACCCAGCCCGCCCTCTACGCGGGCGAGTATGACCCCCGCTGCTTCGAGTGGGTGGCCAGCGAGAGCCGGGACGAGGGCGTGTACGCATGGCTGCGCAAGGGTGCGGGACAGACCATCCTCTGCGTCATGAACACCCAGAACACTGCCCACAAAAAGTTCCCGCTCTACCTGAGCTTCCCCGCCGGGGCCGAAGAGCTGCTGAACACTGAGGCCCCCTGCTGGGGCGGCGCGGACAAATCGAAGCCCAAAACCCTCCACACCTCGGACGGCGGCGTCTATGGCCGGGACTACACCCTCACCGTGGACCTGCCCGCCATGGGCAGCCGGATGTTCCGGCTCACCCCCGAAGCGCCCCGTCCCGAGGCTGCACAGGCCAGCGCCCGCCGGGCCGCTGCCGCACGCCGCAAGGCAGCCCGCACCCAGAACGCCAAGGCGGATGCCGCTGCATACAACTCCAAAAAGTAATATTTGTTTCGGAATATCCCGTCTGCTGAAAATGCAGCGGGATATTCTGCGTTCTGGCGCGGTCTGCGGCTGGACAAGCCTTGACGGAGCCGTTATACTGTTAGATGGAAAGTTGTGTTTTGCATTTTCCGGAAGTTAAAGGAAAGGAATCATCCTTCTATGCCATCTGCTGCTGTTCGCCGGCTCTCGCCTCTGCAATGGGCGGGGGTCGGTCTGGGCGGCTGTGCGGTGCTGCTGGCTCTTCTGGGGCTGCTTGCACCGGCCAGCGCCTTCTTTTTCCCGCTGCTCAGTCTCTGGGCCAGCGTGGGGCTCTTTGTTCTGGCCCTCTGCGTTCTCCGTGTGGCAGGCGCAGAGCTGGACTTCTTCCACAAAGCCGTCGTCTTCGGCATCTGGGCTGTGGCTGTCGTCTATTTTTACTGGACATTATCGAGCCGGAGCTTTGTATACGTCTGGGATTACGCCAACTACCTGCTCAAGCAGTACGACGCCGAAGCCGCCTTTGCCCAGAGTGCAGGCGCGGGCCTCGCATACATCTTCGGCTCCATGGCCGACGACTACACCAATTTCATCACCCTCTTCACCGAGTTCCCATTCTGCCTCACGAGCCACACCGGCGACGCCTATTCCTTCAGTCAGGTGTTCTGCATCCTGCCGACCTTGCTGGTGCTGCTGGCGGGCCTCGTCGTCAAGGTCGGGCAGATCCTGAATGTGAAGAACCAGATGTACTATTTCCTCTTCGGGATGACGCTCACGGCGGCTTATCCCTTCCTGCGGATGAGCGCGGTGCTGGCCCAGCCGGACTGGTTCGGACTCATCTTCGCGTTTGCGATTCTTCTACTGACGCTGGATCTCCGGTTCGACAAGCTGGAGCCGGTGCGGTTCGGCCTCATCTTCCTGGCCACTGCCGCCATCATCCTCGCCCGCCGGTGGTTCCTCTACTTTGTGGTGGGCTACTACTTCGCCTACGCGCTGCTGCTCATCGCGGGCTGTGTGCGGTTGGCGAAGGGCGGCGAAAAAAGCGCTGCCCTTGTTCGAATCAAAAACCTCGTCCTCTTCGGCCTTGCGTCCGTCGTGGCGATGGTCATCCTGCTCTGGCCGATGGTGTCCCACATCCTCGCCTACAACTACGCAGGCCGCTACTCCTATTATAACGGCGGCGGTCTGGCCCTCGAGGCGTTCTATCACATCGGCCGGATGGGCCTGTTCAACATTCTCCTCATGGTGCTGGGTCTCGCCTTTGCGGCGAAGCACAGAGCGCCCTCCCTGCCCTGTCTCGCCGGGTGTGAGCTGGTGGTGAGCATCCTGCTCTTCACCCGAGTGCAGAACACCGGCTCGCATCAGTTCCTGCTCTTCCTGCCGGGATACTTCATCCTCTTTCTGCTGGGTGCCGCCGCGCTGGCCGAGGGCATCACGCGCCACCGGAACCTCAAGCTGGGCTGCTGGGCCTTCGTGCTGATGCTGTCCATGTCAGTGCGGTGTTCGCCGCTGACTACGCTGGCCATGCCGGGTTTCGTCATCGAGCATTTCCCGATTCAAATTCCGGCCACCGAGTATTTCATCTCGCTGGACAATCTCATCTACGATAGGAAGGACATCGGCCAGATCCGGGCCATTGCCGACTGGATAGGCTCCCACTGCGCCGAGGGCGAAGTGAGCTACATGATCCCCCACGATATGCTCTACAACCCCGACCACTTCAAGAACTGCCGCCTGCCGGACGCCCCCATCAACGACAAGCTGGCCTTCGGCTTCTCGGTCCCCGGCACCCACAATTTCCCCATGCAGTTCTTCGAGGCCAAATACGTTATCACCTGCGAGCCCTTCCCCCAGACTTACGTCGGCAGCGGCGAGATGTCCATCAAGCTGAACGACCAGTTCCTCGCCGTGAGAGACCAGTACTTCGCCTTTGAGCAGAGTTTTGATATGGGCAATGGCACCACCTTCACCATCTGGAAGCGCACCGCTGCCCCCACCCGGGAGGAAGTGGAGTATTATCTGAGCGCTTTCGCTGAGGAAGACGCCCAGTACCCCGAAATGTTCTCCCAGGTGGTCGAAGCCTGGCTCACCGCTCACGGGCTGTGAGCTTGCCCTTTCTGCCGAAAACGTGTATAATTCGATTGATTGCTATAAAACCTGCAGCGCCGCCCGCCGGCCTGCTTACGTCATAAGGAGTACGCCACTATGGATAAGAAGAACACGCCTGAAGTGAAGCTGGGCCAGTACAAGGGCCTGGCTGTCACCCGTCACGTCCGCCCCGTCACCGACAAGACCGTGGACATCGAGCTTGTCCACCAGACCCGGATGCACGCCGTCTACCACCCCACCACCGAACCTGCCAGGCGCGGCTTCCGCGCCCTGCTGGACTTTGCCGGCTATATGGACGGCAAGGAGATCCCCGACAGCCGGATGGAGAAGGTCATGGTCGTGCTGGGCGACGGCAAGCTGATGCCCGCCGCCGAGCAGGCCATCTACGGCCACCGTGCCGGCGAGGTGTTCCGCTTCGACTTTACTTACCCGCAGGACTTCCGCCTGCCGGAGCTGTCCGGCAAGACCGCACAGTTCGAGATCGAGCTCCGCTCTCTGGCCGAGAAAGTCACGCCCGCACCGGATGAGGCTTTCGCCAGGAGTCTGGGCTTCGACTCCCTCGATGCGCTGAAGGCTGACCTTCGCGCCAAAAAGCAGAAGATCCACGAGGAAGGGGCTGACCGCGCCGCCGGAAAGCAGCTGCTGGACATGGCCGGTGCCAACATGACCGTGGACCTGCCCGCCGAAATTCTCGACCGCACCGCCCAGAACGAAATGAAGCTGCTGAAAGAGCGCCTCTCCCGCAGCGGTATCACCCTCGAGCAGCACTGCAAGAACAGCCGCACCACTCCGGAAGCCCTCGAGAAGGACTACCGCGCACAGGCCGAGAGCCGCATCCGCTTCGTGCTGGCAGCCCGTGCCATCGCCGAGGCAGAGAACATCGTCGTCCACCCCGAGGAAGTCAACGCCGAGTACCGCCGCCTGTCCCAGCTGCAGGACACCCCCGAGGCTGAGATCCGGAAAGCCCTGCCCGAGGATACCATCGCCGCCGCGCTGGCCGCAAAGAAGGTGCAGCGCTTCCTGCTGGACAACGCACAGGTCACTACCGTGACCGATGCCCCCGAAAAGGAGTGATACCGCTATGGGTCTGTTTACCCGTTATGCAATGGACGCCCTGATGAAGACCTCCCACCCCGAGGTCATCCGCCGTCAGTGCTGGAATCTCCACCCCCACCGCACCCCCTGCACGGCCTGCAAGGACATCTGCCCCTACGGCGATGCCATCTTCACCCGCCCCAACCTCGTTAAAGACTGGGACCCCTGCACCGATTGCGGCCTCTGCGTATCTGCCTGCCGCTCGGGCTGTATCGTCCCTTCGCCGGAGCAGGTACAGCGGGACACCTCGCTGGCTGATACCGACAACGACACCCTCTGGCTGGGCTGCGAGAAAAGCACCCGCAAGAACACCGCCGTCCGCACCTGCATCGCCTCCTTCTCGTGGGAAGCGCTGGCCTATCTGGCTCTGAACAAGAAGCTGGTCCTCGACCTGACCCCCTGCGGTGAGTGCGAGAATGATACCTGCGCCGCCCAGCTCCGCAAAGAGCTGACCCGTCTGGTGGAGTTCCTCGGCCCCCAACTCTTCGAGAGCCGGGTCACGCTGGCCTATGAGCAGGACGAAGCGCCCTACCATGTACAGGAGCTGAGCCGCCGGGAGATGTTCTCCCACATGACCGAGGGCTCCCGCGCCGGCACCAAGAAGCTGCTGCAGATGCTGCCCGGCCTGCGCAGCGAGGAGGACAGCGCCGCCGACTTCCGCCTCATGCTCCACCAGCGGACGAAGCAGCTCAAAGCTGCTTCCGAGACGCCGCTGCGCTACGGCTGGTATCTGCCGAACTTCACCCAGAAGTGCTTCGGCTGCGGCAAGTGCGAGAAAGCCTGCCGCTCCGGCGCACTCAAGCTCGAGGATATGCCCGACGGCCAGACCCGCGTGGTCGTCACACCCTGGAAGTGCAGCGAGTGCGGCGTCTGCGTCGCGGCCTGCTCCAACAGCGGCATCGACGGCATGAAGCTGCGCCAGCTCACCACCCTCGGCCCGGTGAGCGTCTACAAATGCAGCAAGACCCTCTGTGCCGACTGCGGCAAGCCCATCGCGCCGAACAGCTCCGAGGGCATCTGCTCGGTCTGCCGCATCAAGCGCCGCACCAAGCAGCGTCAGGAGGAGGCCGCAGCCCGCGCCAAGGAGCGGATCGCCGAGCGCGAGGCCCGCAAGGCAGCGGAGGAAGCTGCAAAGGCCGCTGCCGCAGAGCTGGCCGCTGAAAATGCCGCAAATGCTTCCGGTGCCGCCGCAGCCGAAACGGCAGCGGTTCCCGTCTCTGCCGCACCTGCCGCTGCGGCGACAACAGCTGTTTCTGTTGCAGAAACAGCATCTGCACCCGAAAAGGATTGACGCGGCCGCAAATCAATGCTATACTCAGTCATGACCACACTGTTTGGTGGCCGGGACTGTTACAAAGGAGTAACGGATGGATTTCCGTTGCTCTTTTTTCATAAAAAACGGTCCATTTGTCCGTTGCCGGGAAACAGCGGACACCGCACAACGCGATGCTGTCCTTTGTACAGCAAAAACAAGAAAAGAGGGAATTTATGATGAACACTTCCATCTCCCGCCGTCAGTTCCTGAAGGCCAGCGGCCTGGCAGCCGCCGGTGCCTGCGCAGCCGGCCTGCTGACTGGCTGCGGCGGCTCTTCCTCCGGCAGCGCTTCCGGCGCAGCCTCTTCCGGCTCCAGCTACACCATCCTGTACGACAGCCAGCCCGCTACCCTGAACTACCTGACCACCGGCACCGACCTTGAGATGGTCGTGGGCGCAAACTGCGTGGATACGCTGGTCGAGTACGACAACAAGGGCGTCATGCGCGAAGGCCTGGCCACCAGCTGGGACTGGGATGTCGACACCCTGACCTGGACGTTCCATCTGCGTGAGGAGAACTGGGTGGACTGCAACGGCGAGGTCGTGGCCCCCGTCACTGCACAGGACTTCGTGGACGCTCTGAAGTACGTCCTGACCCCGGACTACGCCGCCTCCAACGTGGGCCTTGTCACCGCTTACATCGCAGGCGCTGACGACTACTACAACTACCACGTCTATCTGAACAACGCCAACACCGGCGTCGTGGACGATGACGGCACCACCTACACCGTGGACGGCAGCGGCGTCGTCACCGTGACTGCCCCCGACTCTGACCCCGCCACCTACGCACCGGTGGACTTCGACGCCGTGGGTGTCACCGCTGTGGATGACCACACCCTGACCTACACCCTGACCTACGACTTCCCGGGCTTCCTGAGCCTGCTGTGCTATCTGCCCTACGAGCCCGCTTACGGCCCGCTGCTGGAAGAGACCGGTGACCAGTTCGCTACCAGCGCAGAGACCACCTACAGCTGCGGTGCCTTCTATCTGGCCGCCTACGAGTCTCTGGAGACCTGGGTCATGAAGAAGAACCCCGAGAACTACGACGCTGACAACGTCTTCATCGACACCATCAGCCGCATCTACAACGCCGAGGCCAGCGTCAACGGCCCCGAAATGATCAAGCGCGGCGAGATCGACGAGGCCACCATCGGTTCCGACATCCTCGACAGCTGGCTGTCCGACGACACCACCAAGGACATGGTGTCCATGGACCGCCCCAACACCAACTACACTTACTTCTATATGTTCAACTTCATGCCCTTCTCCCACGAGTTCTCCAACTGGAGCGTGGAGGGCATGGACGCTGAGTATGAGCCGGAGAACTGGGCCAAGGCCATCAACAACACCAACTTCCGCAAGTCCTTCCTCTACGGCATCAACAACTCTGTCACGCTGGCCGTCAAGGCACCCGAGGGCTACGACAACTACAAGCTGAACACCATCACGCCCCCCAGCTTCTGTGCCAACGCTGACGGCGTGGACTACCTCAAGTGCGGCGACCTGGCCAACATCACCGAGTTCTTCGACGAGGCGAAGGCCAAGGAGTACCGCGACGCTGCCATCCCGGAGCTGACCGCTGCTGGTGTGACCTTCCCCATCAAGGTGCAGATGCCCTACAATCCCTCTTCCACCGACTGGGACAAGCAGTGCCAGGTGTTCAAGCAGCAGCTCGAGAGTGTGCTGAACGACGGTTTCGATTTCATCGACATCATCATCACTGCCGGCCCCTCCGACAGCTTCCTGTCCAGCGTCCGCCGCAACGGCAAGTTCGCTTTCCTGCAGTGCAACTGGGGCGCTGACTACTCCGACCCCCAGACTGAGACCGACCCCTTCTATCAGGCCGAGGGCGCACGCGGCAGCCGCTACGCCTTCCTGCGCACCGGCGTCGAGGACGGCTTCATCACCGGCGACACTGCGGACGCCGTCATGAACTACATGAAGGCCATCGAAGAGGCTGTCAAGATCACCGACGACATCAACGCCCGCTACGATGCCTTCGCCAACGCCGAGGCTTCCCTCATCAACAATGCCCTCGTCGTCCCCATGGGCATGAGCATCCCGGCCTACATTGCCACCCGTCTGAACTACTGGGAGGGCCAGTACGCTTCCACCGGCTTTTCCAACAAGCGTCTGAAGGGCATCCACGTCCTCGACCACTACATCTCCATGAGCGAGTACGAGGCCAACCGCGACGCCCGCTAAGACTTTTTGAGTCTGTCTGCTCCAAAGCTCTCCGTTTTCCCACGGGAAAGCGGAGAGCTTTTCGTTTCTGAAGTCTCACACATGAATTTTTGTAACGAACTTTGCTAAATCACTTTCCAAAAGTGGTTTTTTGTTGTATTCTATTCCTATCCGACATTCATTTTATAAAAGAGAGGGGTGCGCACAGATATGCTCAAATATCTGGCGAAACGCATCGGGCGCTCGATACTGACCCTGTTTATTATCGTCACGCTCGTTTTCTGCCTTTTGCGGCTGATGCCGGTGGAAGGCTATTTTGCTAACTACGAAAAAATGACCGAGGCCCAGATACAGGCCGGCTTACAGTCCATGGGCCTGCTGGACCCGCTGCCGGTGCAGATCGGCCGCTTCTGGGTCAATATGCTCCACGGCGACCTCGGCGTGAGCCACATCTATAAGGTCAACGCCTCCGTCACCAGCATCCTCGCCAAGAAGCTGCCCATTTCCATCCAGATGGGCGTGTACGCCATGCTGCTGAGCCTTGTCATCGGCATCCCGATGGGCCTGTTCATGGGCCGCTTCAAGAGCCGCTGGCCCGATAAGATCGGCACGGCCATCATCGTCCTCATCCAGGCTGTGCCTGCGGCAGTGTATTATCTGTATATCCAGATGTACGGCACCACCGCGCTGAACGTGGGCCTGCTCTTCGACGCTTCCAACTGGAAATACTGGGTGCTGCCCGTCTGCTCCATGAGTCTGGGCAACGTGGCGTTCTACGCCATGTGGCTGCGCCGGTACATGGTGGACGAGAGCAACAAGGACTATGTCCGCCTTGCCCGTGCCAAGGGCGTGAGTGAAAACAACATCGCCCTGCGCCACATCTTCCGCAACGCAATGGTGCCGCTGGTGCAGTATATTCCCTCCGCCTTTCTGAACACTGTGGTCGGCTCTATCTACATCGAAAGCCTCTACAGCATCCCGGGCATGGGCGGCCTGCTGGTCACCTGTGTCCAGCGCCACGACAACACGATGGTGCAGGGCATCGTTCTGCTCTACGCCTGCGTGGGCATCATCGGCCTGATTCTGGGCGACCTGCTCATGGTGCTCATTGACCCCCGCATCAGCTTTGGCAAGAAAGAAGGTGGCCGATAATGCTTTTCCGTATGAAAGATGAAAAAGCACACCAGCTCGAGGCAGAGCTGGATAAGTTACAGGCGGACGGCCCCGCCGCATGGGCAAAGCTGCCCGAAGAAGAGCTGTTCACCCCCGCCGGGTTCAGCGAAGAGCGGGCCGAGGCCACGTCCTACTCCAACTACAGCTACTGGGGCAGCACCTTCCGCGCCTTCTTCAAGAACCGCGTGGCCGTGCTGCTGCTCGTCGCCCTCATCGCCGTGGTGGCGTTTGCATTTTTGCAGCCCTACCTGCCCGGTCAGGTAGACCCCAACCTCTGCGCCGTGGACCCCGTCACCGGCATCCAGTACCGCAACATCGCCCCCGGTGAAAAGGGCTTCATCTGGGGTTCCAACGCCATCGGCCAGGACCTCTGGGCCCGCATCTGGGCCGGCGCCCGCACCAGCCTGACCATCGCTTTCTTCGTGGCCCTCATCGAGGCCGTGGTGGGCATCACGGTGGGTGTGCTCTGGGGCTATGTCCGTCAGCTGGACTTCTTCTTCACCGAGCTGTACAACATCTGCGACAATGTGCCTTCCACCATCATCCTGATCCTTATTTCCTACGTCGCCAGCCCCAGCGTCCAGACGCTGATCCTGGGCATGTCCATCACGGGCTGGATCGCCATGGCGCGTTTTATCCGCAACCAGATCCTCATCATCCGTGACCGTGACTACAACGTGGCATCCCGCTGCATCGGCACCCCCACCTCCCGCATCGTGGTGCGCAACCTGCTGCCCTACCTCGTGTCGGTCATCATGCTCCGCATGGCCCTGACCATCCCCGCCGCCATCGGCAGTGAGGTCTTCATCACCTACATCGGCCTCGGCCTCTCTGTCGAGGTGCCTTCTCTGGGCAACCTCATCAACGATGGCCGCAAGGTCATGATGCAGGCCGGCCTGCGCTATCAGCTGCTCTACCCCACCATCATCCTCAGCTTCGTCACCATCGCGTTCTACCTCATCGGCAACGCTTTCTCTGACGCAGCCGACCCCAAGAACCATCTGCAGTAAGGAGGAACAGGCATGAAAAAGAATGAACTGATCCTCTCTGTGCGGGATCTCAACATCAAATTCAATCTGCGTGGAAAGATCCTCCACGCCATCCGGGGCATCGACCTCGATGTCTACCACGGCGAAGTCCTCGCCATCGTGGGCGAGTCCGGCTCGGGCAAGAGCGTGTTCACCAAGTCCTTCATGGGTCTGCTGGACTCCAACGGCTCCATCACTTCCGGCACCATCGACTACTTCGGTGCCGACGACCACCAGCCCATCCGGCTCTCCGAGTTGAAAAAGGAGAAGGACTGGCTGAAAGTGCGCGGCCACGAGATCGCCATGATCATGCAGGACCCCATGACCAGCCTGAACCCCCTGAAGACCATCGGCGACCAGATCATGGAGGCCGTGGAGCTCCATCAGGGCCTCAAGGGCGCTGCCGCCAGGGAGAAGACCCTCGAGTACCTGCGGGATGTCGGCATCGCCGACCCTGAAGTGCGCTTCAAGCAGTATCCCCACGAGTTCTCGGGCGGTATGCGCCAGCGCGTCGTCATCGCCATCGCTGTGGCCTGCAATCCGCAGATCCTTATCTGCGATGAGCCCACGACGGCTCTGGACGTGACCATTCAGGCCCAGATCCTCGAGCTGCTGAAGGAGATGCGGGTCAAATATAACCTCACCATCATCCTCATCACCCATGACCTCGGCGTCGTGGCCAACATCGCTGACCGTGTGGCCGTCATGTATGCCGGCGACATCGTGGAGATCGGCACTTCGGACGAAATTTACTACGACCCCCGCCACCCCTACACCTGGGCGCTGCTGTCCAGTATGCCCCAGATGGGCGTGAAGGGCGAAGACCTGTTCAACATTCAGGGTACGCCCCCGAACCTCTTCACGGAAATTCACGGCGACGCTTTCGCGCCCCGCAACCCTTTGGCGCTGAAGATCGACTTCGTCAAGCGTCCCCCTTATTTTGATGTCAGCACGACCCACCGGGCCAAGACCTGGCTTCTCGACCCCCGCGCACCCAAGATAGAACCGCCCGCCGCTGTGCGGATGCTGCAAGAGGAGGGCAAATAACATGGCAGACGAACGCGAAGTTCTGGTCGAGGTAAAAAACCTCGAAGTGACCTACGGCTCCGGCCGCAAGGCTTACAAGGCCGTCAAGAACGCAAACTTCACCATCTATAAAGGCGAGACCTTCGGTCTGGTGGGCGAGTCCGGCTCGGGCAAGACCACCATCGGCCGGGCTATCATGCGCATCCTGCCCACCTCGGGCGGCGAGGTGTTCTATAAGGGCCAGAAGATAAACGGCAAGATCTCCCACGCGCTGGACAAGCAGGTCATCAAGGAAATTCAGATGATATTCCAGGACCCCCAGTCCTCCCTGAACGAGCGCGCCAAGGTGAGCTACATCGTAGGCGAGGGCCTGATGAACGTCCGGCCCGACCTCTCCGCCGCCGAGCGGGACGAAAAAGTCCGTCAGGCGCTGCTGGATGTGGGCCTGCTGCCCGAGTTTGCGTCCCGCTTCCCCCACGAGTTCTCGGGCGGCCAGCGCCAGCGCATCGGCATCGCCCGGGCTCTCATCGTGGAGCCGGAATTCATCATCGCCGACGAGCCCATCTCGGCACTGGATATGTCCATCCGCGCCCAGGTCCTGAACCTTCTGCGCCATCTGCAGAAAGAGCGCGGCATCACCTACCTTTTCATCGCCCATGACCTCTCCGTCATGCGCTACATCTCCGACCGCATCGCCGTCATCCACAAGGGCGACATCGTGGAGCTGGCCGACGCCGAAGAGCTTGTGACCCACGCCATCCACCCCTATACCCGCAGCCTGCTGTCGGCCATCCCCATGCCCAGTCCCCGCCGCGAGCGGCAGAAAAAGCTGCTGGTCTATGACCCCTCCATGCACGACTACTCCACGGAGGCTCCCCAGTGGCGGGAGCTTCGGCCCCGTCACTGGGTGCTCTGCAGCGCCTCCGAGGCCGAAGACTGGTGCCGGGAATTGTAAACTTTTTCTTGCGTTTTTCTCATTGTGGCCTCTCTGTTTATTGACTTTTGTTCTCTGCTCTACTACAATAACAGGAGTGGCTTTGTAACAATACGAAACAAAACATTGGCCCCCGCGCGGGTCTACAAACATAAAGGAATGAGAAATTGATGACGACGCAGAATCCTGTTTACGCATCCCAGGCCAAACCCTGGCTCAAATACTACGCTCAGAAGTACATCGACCAGACCCTGCCCACCCTTTCGGCATTCGATTATGTCTGCCACCGGAACCAGAACCATCTGAACGATACAGCACTGGACTACTATGGCCGGAAGTTCACCTACGCCGACCTCATCGTCAATGTCAAAAAGACTGCTGCCGCCCTGCGGGGCGTCGGGGTCAAAAAGGGCGACATCGTGACGGTGGTCAGCGTCATGACCCCTGAGGTCATCGCTCTGTTCTACGCCGCTGACATGGTCGGCGCCACTCTGAACCTTGTGGACCCCCGCTACAGCGTCGAGGGCATCCATGAGTATATCGAGGAGGTGGATTCCCACCTTCTCATCTGCCTGAACGTCGTGTACGAGCGCTGCCGTCAGGCCGCAAAGCGCACCAACGTGGAAAAGGTCATCGTCCTCTCTCCGGCCGACTCTCTGCCCCCGGTGATGGCCGTAGGCTACAAGCTGACCACCCCCGACAAGAACAAATATGCCTCCAACGTCATCCGCTGGAAGCAGTTCATCAAGGGCGGCGAGGGCCAGAGCACCGCTGCGGAGCCCTATGACCCCGACCACGCCTGCGTCGTCGTCCACACCGGCGGCACTACCGGCTCCCCTAAAGGCGTCATGCTCACCGACAACTGCTTCAACGCTCTGGCGCAGCAGTTCCGCGCCTACGACAAGCTGTTCCACCGGGGCCAGAAGCTCATGAACATCATGCCCCCCTTCATCGCCTACGGCTACGCCTGCGGCGTCCATCTGCCGCTGGTGCTGGGCTTCACGGTCATCATCATCCCCAACCTCGACCCAGCCAAGCTGGGCAGCCTGGTGCTGAAGTACAAGCCCGAGCATATGTTCGGCGTGCCGGCCCACTATCAGCAGCTGGCCGCAGACCCCAAGCTGCGGGATAAGGACCTCTCCTTCATTCTGAACTACGCCGCCGGCGGCGACTCCCTCTCCCGGGGGGCCGAGCAGACCGTCAACGATTTTCTGGCTGCCCACGGGGCCCGATACCCCATTGCCAAGGGCTACGGCATGACTGAAGTGTCCTCGGCAGCCACGGTGGCCGCCGGGCTGGACAACAAGCCCGGCAGTGTCGGCATCCCGATGGTCAACACCATCATTGCCGCCTTTGAGCCGGGTACTGACAGGGAACTGCCCATCGGTGAGCGCGGCGAGCTTTGCATCTCCGGCCCCACCACCATGAAGGGCTACTACAATAAGGCTGACGAGACGGCCATGATCCTTCGCCGCCACCCGGATGGCCGCATCTGGGTCCACACCGGCGACATCGGTTATCTGGACGAGGACGGTTTCGTCTACCTCGACTCCCGCATCAAGCGCCTCATCATCCGCCACGACGGCTTCAAAGTCTTCCCCTCCATGATAGAGAATGTCGTCAGCCGCCACCCCGCTGTGCATCAGTGCTCTGTGGTGGGCTGCACCGACAAGGACCATGTGCAGGGCCGTCTGCCCTTCGTCTACATCGTGCTCAAGGCCGACACCACCGCCAAGAAAAAGCAGGTGATACGGGAGCTGGAGCGGATGTGTACCGAGGAGCTGCCCGAATACGTCCAGCCCGTGGCCTACAAGTTTATTTCCAGTATGCCCATGACCCCTGTGGGCAAGGTTGATTACCGTCAGCTCGAAGCTGACATCTCCCCCCGCGACTATTGATTTCCATGAAAGGACTCTTCTGCCATGAACAAGCGTTTTGCAAGTCTGGCGGTCTCTGCCCTGCTGCTCGTCTCCCTGCTCAGTGTCCCTGCGCTGGCCGAGGGGACCGAGGCCGCTGCGGACGCCGCCGGCGATGATCATGTCATCGTCACCCTGAACCCGGAGGCTGCCCTGCAGCCCGAAACTCCGGCGGAAGCCGCGGCTTCTGCCACCGAGACGGCTCAGGCTGACCCGGTCCCTTCTGCGGACGACGCAGAGGAGGCAGTGACCGCTGCAGAGGCCGAGGTCAAGGCCGATGACACCAAAGAGGAAGACAAGGACGAGCAGCTCACCTACGTCGCACTGGGCGACAGCATCGTGGCCGGCGTCGGCCTGGCCGATGTCCAGTACAGTGCGCGCTCCGGCTACAGCGTCGATATGGCTCCCAACTTCCATGGCTATTCTCCCGACTGCTATGTCGGCAAGGTGGCTGCAGCTCTCGGCCTCGACCGTGACCACGCCATCAACCTCGGCCTGCCGGCCCTGACGGCTCCCGACCTCGCGGACATGATCCGGTACGGCAAGATGCCCCAGATGAACATGGCGTCCGGCTGCGAGTACAACTACCCTGAGTTCCAGGACTACATCCGCAAGGCCGACGTCATCTCCGTCCAGATCGGCTCCAACGACGCCTTCGTCCCCTGCATCGTGGCTCTGGGCAACGCCACCAACTGGAAGAGCGAGAAGCTGGCCTCTACCATTCTGGCCGGCGACCTGCGCAATGAAGGTTCCGGCTCCACCATGTCCACCATCTACCGCAGCATCAAGGCGATGGATCTGACCAAGGCCGAGAGGGACGCCACCTGGAATCTGCTCTTCTCCGGCATGAGCAAGATCTGCGACGAGACTTACCCCAAGACCACCGCAGCCCTCATCTCCATCGTGCAGGAGATCCGCAATCTGAACCCGGATGCCCAGATCATCCTCGTGGGCTACACCAACCCTGTACCGCTCATCCCCTGCTGGCGCAGCTACTTCAACAAGCTGAACAAGTTTGAGAAGCAGATCGCCAAGACTTATAACTTGACTTATGTGGCCATCCCCAACACGGAGACCACCCTCGACGTGCATCCCACCATCAAGGGCCACCAGTACATCGCCAACAAGCTCGTGAACGCCATCGAGAATCCGTAATCAACAAATACAGCAAAGCCCCCGTTTCCAGCTGGAAGCGGGGGCTTTTTCCTACAATACGTTATGCGGCCAGAGCCTTTTTGATGTTTTCAAAGACGGTGTCGCTGTCCTCACAGCAGACCATGACCACCTCGCCGGTGGGGACAGTCGCCACGCGGGCGGCAGAAGCGATCTGGTACTGGTCTTCGAGGTAATGCTCCATGGACTTCTGCTGGCTCTGGACATAGGCATCCATTGCATCCACCACGTCCTGCGTCTTGCCCTCGGCGGGCTTGACGATGGCCACGCCGTAGACGCTGACCATCATGCCGGACACTGAGGCGGCGAAGTCGTCGTACATATCGTCCTCGAGGCCCAGCAGAGGCATCATCATGTTGGCCACCTCATCGGAGAGCTGGTCGGCCTCATACTCGGCGCTGTAGCCGTACTGGGCCGTGAACTTGCCATCCTCGCCTTTGGTGAATATCATCTCATACTTGTTGTCCTCGTCGCTGCGGGCGTCGTGGAGGATCTGGGTGTAATCTTTCTTCGCGGCAGAAGACGCGCTGCCGGAGCTGCCCGACGCGCCGCAGCCCACCAGAGCCAGCAGCATGACGCCGGCCATCAGACAAGCAATGATACGTTTCATATTCAATTTATCCTTTCGTTTGCAGGGTGAGGTTTTCGGTGTGCAGTGATAGTATTTGATGTTTTATCCCTGCTATTCGGTAAACGACCCACGGCGGGCGAAAATTGCACCCACAAGTGTAACAGTTCTATGAACGCTTACAGCATCATGGCCTCAAGGTCACCGTGATTGACGGGCGTCGAGAGGATGATCTGGGTGCTGGTGGTACCCAGCTTCTGGAACTGTAAGATAAGATGCTCCAGCTGGGGCATACTGCCGCAGCTCACCTTGATGAGGAAGGTGTAAGCGCCCGTGACGTGGTAGCACTGCAGCACCTCTTTGCTGTTCTTCATCAGCTCCACCAGCTCGTCCCGCTGGGACGGGGCCACCGAGAGGCTGATGAGTGCATCCACATAGACCCGGTCGGACGGGCGGTTGAGCATCACGGTATAGCCGCTGATGATGCCGTCCGTTTCCAGCTTGTGGATGCGGCTGGAGACAGCGGGACTGGTCAGCGCCACCTTTTCGGCGATCTCCTTCACCGGCATACGGGCGTTCTTTGCGAGGAGGGCGAGAATCTTGCGGTCCAAATCGTCCATAGGAAAAGTACTCCTTTTGAAATATGTTACATTACATAAAATTTTTTGAAAGTAAAGTTTTATTGTTGTAGCAATAGCACAAACTGTGCAAAAATCAGTTTTCGTTTTGCCGTCTTTAATTATATAAAGTTTTTGTCAAAAAGTAAAGTGCTAAATTAAAGCGAAACCAAATTTTTGCATTTGACAAGAAAACAAATTCGGGTATAATACATACTGCAAGGCAGCGTCACTGAAGTTCTGATGTACCGCCGGGAATCCCGGTGTTCGGGTACGATATGCTGCCGACTGATCATGCGATTCACCACTTTATATACTTTCCCACCCCTCTATACACAAAAACCCGCTGCCAGGCGGGTTTTTGTGTTTTATACAGGTTTTTATGGCTCTGCCAAGCCTCTCCCCTTGGGAGAGCCTTTTTAACTGTATCTTATACGCCAAAGGCCCCCATCTGGCAGATGCCGGATGGGGGCCTTTGGCTGTTTATACTTGAAAAGGGAGCGAATAGCCTGATTATTCTTCGGTGCGGGTCTTCTTGAGCAGGCTCAGGATGACCGCACCCACGACGCTGCCGACCGCCAGAGCCACACAGTACATCACAGCGTGGTCAACGACCGGGAAGACGAAGATGCCGCCGTGAGGGGCGCGGAGAGCGCAGCCAAAGGTCATGGACAGCGCACCGGAGAGGGCTGCACCGATGACACAGCTGGGCAGGACGCGCAGCGGGTCAGCGGCAGCGTAAGGGATAGCGCCCTCGGTGACGAAGCAGAGGCCCATGATGTAGTTGACGATGCCGTTGCGGCGCTCGTCGGGAGTCCACTTCTTGGGGCAGAAGGTGGTGGAGAGGGCGATGGCGATGGGAGGCACCATGCCGCCCACCATGACAGCGGCCATGACCTCATAGTTGCCGGAGGCGAGGGCTGCGGTGCCGAAGACGTAAGCCGCCTTGTTGAAGGGGCCGCCCATGTCGATGCTCATCATACCGGCCACGATAGCACCCAGCAGGACCTTGGAGGTACCGCCCATGGCGTTCAGCCAGTTGGTCATGGCGGTGTTGATCATGCCCATGATGGGGTTGATACCGCACATGACCACGCCCACGATGAGGATGCCGCCCAGCGGGTAGATGAGCATGGGACGGATGCCGTTCAGGCTGGCGGGGAGCTTTTCGGTGATCTTCTTGAGGAACTCCACCACATAACCGGCCACGAAACCGGCCAGCAGAGCGGCCAGGAAGCCGCCGGAGATGCCGGTGGTCTCACCAGCGGCGATACCGGCGAAGTTGGTGCCGTTCATGGCCAGCACGCCGCCTGCGAAGCCGACAGCCAGACCCGGACGGTCTGCGATGGACATGGCGATGAAGCCCGCCAGGATGGGGAGCATATAGCTGAAGGCCGCAGAACCCACCGTCTTGAAGAAGGCGGCCAGCGGAGTGTTCATGCCGAAGTTGGAGGGATCGATGCTGTAATCGTCCAGCAGGAAGGCCAGCGCTATCATGATGCCGCCGCCCACCACGAAGGGCAGCATATGGGAGACGCCGTTCATCAGGTTCTTGTAGAGGCTGCGGCCAAAGCTGTCGGAGGCAGAAGCGTCCTCCGCGGCCTGTGCGCCGCCCTTAGCGTGGAACTCCGGCACCTCGCCGGAGGTTATCTTATGGATGAGCTCTTCAGGCTTGTGGATGCCGTCGTCCACACGGGTGAAGAGGACCGGCTTGCCGTCGAAGCGGGCCGTCTCGATCTTCTTCTCCGCTGCCACGATGATGCCGTCGCAGTTTGCAATTTCATCTTTCGTCAGGATGTTCTTTGCGCCGTCGGAGCCGTTGGTCTCGACTTTGATGGTCACGCCCATCTTGGCACCGGCCTTGTTCAGGGCTTCAGCGGCCATGTAGGTGTGGGCGATGCCGTTGACACAGGCGGTGACGGCCAGCACACGATAGCCCGCCTGCTCGATCTCCTGGTCGGTGAAGCTCTCGTCGCCGAACTGGGCTTCTTCCTGCGCGTCGATGGTGGCGAGGAAGTCTTCCGGGGTCTTGGCGGTGCGCAGCCTCTCCACGAAGTCCTCGTTCATGAGCATCTGCATCATACGGGCCAGCATATCCACGTGGAGGCTGCCGTTCTTGGGGGCTGCGATGGCAAACAGCAGGTCGGTCTTGCCGTCGTCCTCGGCATTGTACTGCACCGGGGTCTTGAGGCGGAGGGCCGCCAGACTGGGCCGGGTCACGCAGTCGCACTTGGCATGGGGGACGGTGATGCCGTTATCCACATAGGTCGAGCCCTCGTCCTCGCGCTCATACAGGCCCTTTTTGTAGGCTTCCTTGTCTCTGATGTTGCCATGGGTCGCCTGCAGCTCCACCAGACGGTCAATGATCTGGCTGCGGTCCTGCTGGGCTTCGTCCAGCGCGATGGACTGTGCCGTGAACAATTCCGTGATTCGCATAGTGTGTCTCCTCTCCTTGTTTCCTTCTATCGCTCAAATCGTCGCCAGCAGAGCGTCGATTTTTTCCTTCTTTGCCAGCCCGAGGCTGAACGCAGTGGCACTGCCGCAGGCAGTCCCCAGACGCAGGGCTTCCAGATAGCTGCCGCTGCGCAGGTAGCCTGCCACGAAACCGGCCACCATGCTGTCGCCTGCGCCCACGCTGTTGACCACCTTGCCCTTGGGCGTGCCGATGCGGTGGACCTCGCCCTTCTCGTCCAGCAGGAGCGCACCGTCACCGGCCATGCTCACCAGTACGTTCCGGGCGCCCTTTTCCTGCAGGGTGCGGGCAGCGGCGGTGATGTCGGCGTCGGTGGTGAGGGTGCGGCCCACGATCTCACCCAGCTCATGATTATTGGGCTTGATGAGGAAGGGGTGATACTGCAGCACATTCACCAGCAGGTCGCGGGTCGCGTCCACCACCGTATGCACACCGTGGCCTTCCAGACGGGCCAGCAGACGCTCGTAGGTGGTCTGGGGCAGGCTGGACGGGATGCTCCCCGCCAGAATGAGGATGTCGCCCTCGGCCAGCTTATCGAGCTGTGCTTCCAGCTGCTCCATGGCGCTCTCGGGGATGTCCGGGCCTGCGCCGTTCAGCTCAGTCTCCTGCCCCGCCTTTATCTTGACGTTGATGCGGGTCATGCCCTGCTCGAGGTGGATAAAATCGGTGGTGATGCCCTGCGCGGCCAGACCCCGCTCGAGCCACGCACCCGTCTCACCAGCCACAAAGCCCAGCGCCGTGTTCCGGCAGCCCAGCTCGGCCAGCACACCGGACACGTTGATGCCCTTGCCGCCCAGCACGCAGTCCTCGCCTTTGGCGCGGTTCACCTCGCCCACTTCCAGCGGCGTATCCAGCCGCACGACGTAGTCGATGGCCGGGTTGAATGTCACGGTATAGATCATTCTGCTGCCTCCTTTACCAGAGTGAATTGTCTGTATTTCGGATTCGGACAATGATTCGTCAGGATAGCGCCGCCGGACAGCTCGGCGATGACCGCCGGGTAGATGCGGGCGAACTTCGAGTCATCCACGAGGAACCAGGCTTCTCTCGCCCGGCGCACGACCGCGGCCTTGACAGCCGCTTCCTCGGGGTCGGGGGTCGTGAATCCTGCGTCCAGCGCCACGCCGTTTGCCCCCAGGAACGCTTTCGTGAAGTTGTACTGCTGCAGGCTGTGGAGAGCCGCAGCGCCGATGATGGCCTCCGTCTCGGGCCGCAGCAGACCGCCCACCAGAAAGACCTTGCAGCCCTTCTGGGCCAGCAGACGGGCGTGAGCGACGCCGTTGGTGACGTACCGGGCGTCCAGCGCCGGGCCGCTCAGCTCCCGGACCAGCGCCAGCGTGGTGCTGCCGGCGTCCAGAAAGACGAAATCCTCTGCGGTGATGAGGGCCGCCGCCGCCTTTGCGATACACTTTTTCTGGACGACGGCCAGCGTTTCCTTCGTGGCCATCGTCGGCTCGTCGGCGAGGAACTGGCTGTCCGGCAGGGTCGCGCCGCCGTGTACCTTGTTCACCTTGCCCATCCTGTCCAGCTCGTTCAAATCGCGGCGGATGGTGGACTCGCTGGCGTCCAGCGCCTCGCAGAGCTCCTGCACCGTCGCGGTGCGCTGCTGGCTCAGCAGCTTCATGATGCGGGAAAGCCGCTCCTCTGCCAACATCTTCATCCCTCCTGTTGCACGTTTCTGCTTGTGTTTGAATTGTTTTGGCTGTTTCTGTCTGTATTATAGCAAATATTCCGTCAAAATCAATCACTTTCCGTCAGTTTATCTGCCAAAATATTTCCGTCAAAATCATGCATTCTGCACAAGAAGTGGGATACAACCCATAAAAAAGCACAAAAAATCCGCTCCGGAGCGGTCAGCTTCGGGGCGGATGACGGTTTTGTGGTTTGATTTGACCGTTTTTGACAGTTTTGTCGGAAATGATTTTTCCTTCCGGGTCTGATGCGGTTTAGGCGTCCGAACGGGCGTAGGCGTTCTTCATGCCGCTGCTCAGCTCGAAGAGGACCTTATCCAGCGTATCGGAAGCCCGCTTCTTCAACTCGGCAGCGATGGCGGTGTTGGCCTCCTCCCGCAGGGCGGCGCGCTGGCTTTCCTCGGCAGAAGCGATGTTCTTATCGTACTGGTTCAGCAGTGCGCGGCTGGCGGAGAGGACACCCTCCTCGTACCGCTCCACATGGATGAGGCTCTTGGCGTAGGAGGCATCGGCCATGGCGGCGATCATCCGGCTCACCCAGTAGAAGCTGTCGGTGGAAACTTCACCGGTGGTGCAGGCCAGATAGGCCGGGGTGCGCTCGACGTTGGCGTAGAACGGCACCATGGTATTGAAGGCATTGGAGGCGTAGGCGATCCACTCCACAGCGCGGATGTCTTCCGGCACATCAGGCCGCATCTGGATGAGGGCCATGAAGTCGTTGCGGTTGATGCCGATGGAGCGGTAAGCTCCCTTCATGCTCTTGTCGCCGTAGCTGGCGTAGGGGTCGAAGGGAGTCCCCTGATAGTGGGAGGACAGCACATACTTCACATCCTCCGGGGTCAGCTTCCGCTCCGGCACCATGCACCAGGGCAGATCGTCCGAGCGGGGGCCGTAGTCGGCGGCAGGGCCGTCCCAGACCCAGGTGTTGGGGTTGAGGTGGCGGAGCATGAACCATGCGCGGGGGGTGTTGTAAACGTGGTCGGCGTCGTCGTGGCTGCCGAAGGCGTCACGCGGGTTCAGACGACCATCCAGCGAGAGGTCGAGGTAATTGTCCCGGATGAACTCCCTCAGGTCGGCAGAGCAGAGATAATTCTCCTGTGCGCCGAAAGCGTCGTCGAGGTCGAAGGCGTCGATGCCCAGCTGGTTCGGCATGACCACATAGGAGTCGTCCGGCACACGGCGGGCCATCCAGTGATGGCCGCCAATGGTCTCCAGCCACCAGATCTCGTCCACATCCTGGAAAGCGATGCCGTTCATCTCATAGGTGCCGTACTCTTCCAGCAGCTTGCCCAGACGGAGCACGCCCTCGCGGGCAGAATGGATGTAGGGCAGGACGAGGTAAACAATATCTTCCTCGCCGATGCCGCCGGGGACTTCCGGCTGGCCGTCTCTGGCGGGCTGATAGACCACCAGCGGGTCTGCGCCCAGAACGCGGGGGTTGGAGGTGATCGTCTCGGTGGCGGTCATGCCGACGTTGGCGGCGTTGACGCCCGAAGCAGCCCAGATGCCCTTGCCCTCCACGGCGTTGGGCATGGCGGTCATCCGCAGGGCATTGCCCGGCAGGGGAACTTCTACATGAGAGATGACCGACTTGTAAACAGCCGGGTGCTCCTCCGGCTGAACGACAACGAACTTTTTCGCGGTGAAGTGGCCGGAGCCGGAATCGTCGTTCCGGGCGATCATGGTAGAGCCGTCATACGAGGCTTTTTTGCCGACAAGGATGGTAGTACAAGCCATAGCTGTTATCCTCCAAAATTTTACATCCTGTATGTATAGTGCTTATTTATACAGTTTCGCAGGCGCGTTTGTTCTGCAAAACCCATTGTATCGCGTTTGGCCTCCGGGCGCAAGCCCTTACATTTCGCCAATGTAGGCAAAACGCGGCTGACGCTTGCCGTCCCGCTCCACCTCTTCGGCCCACATAGCCGCCGGGCGCACCCAGAGCCCGCCCTCGCCGTACAGAGGGCGGTAGACCACCATTTCCTCTTCGGTCTCGCTGTGGCGGGCCATCCCGATGACCTGATATTCGTTGCCCTTGAAGTGCCGGTAACGGCCCGGCTTGATGTCGTATTGGAATTGGTACATAAAAACTCCTTACAAAAAGCCCGGCCGCAGACTGGTCTGCGCCGGACTTTTCCACTTGCTTCACCCCTGCGGGTGGAAATATTCGTAAATGGTCTGGGCCATCTGCCGTCCGACGCCGGGGGTGTTCTCCAGCTGGTCAGGGGTGGCCTCTTTGACGGCACCCACGCTCTTGAACTGGGTCATCAGGGCCTTGGCCGTCTTGGGGCCGACGCCCGGCACCTCGGTGAGGGTGGACGAATAACTCTTCTGCTTCATCTGCTGCTTGCGGTAGGCGTTGGCGAAGCGGTGCGTCTCGTCCTGAATGGCGGTGACGAAGGTGAACGTCCCGCGGTTCATGTTGATGGCGATCTCCCGGCCCTCGCTGTCCACGATGGCGCGGGTACGGTGGTGGTCGTCCTTCACCATGCCGTAGAGGGGTACATCGGCCAGTGCCGTCCCGGCCAGTGCGGCCTTCGCGGCGCTCACCTGTCCCCTGCCGCCGTCCATCAGCAGCAGGTCAGGCTTCTGGCCGAAGTAGTTGCTGCTCGGCTCGCCATTTGCGGCCATTTCGGAATACTTTTCGTATTCAGCCGCACGGCGGGAGACGGTCTCCGCCAGCGAGGCGTAGTCATCGGTCCCGGCAACGGTCTTCATCTTGAACTTCCGGTAGCCCGCCTTGTAGGGCTTGCCGTCCCGGAACGTCACCATGCCGCAGACGCTGGTGCCGTCGCCCCAGTTGGAAATGTCGTAGCTCTCGATGGTGCGGGGGGGCTTGGGCAGGCCCAGCATCTGCGCCAGCTCATCCAAAAGCTTTTCCTCCCGGGCATAGCGGCCGCTCTCGCGGGCCAGCCGCTCGACGGCGTTGGTGTGGGCCATCTCGACGAGGTGCGCCTTATCGCCCCGCTGAGGGACATAGAGCTGCACCTCGCTGCCCCGCTTCTCGTTGAGGGCCTGCTGCAAGGCGTCCACATCCGGCGGCAGCTCGTCCACGGCGATGACCTTCGGTATCTGTTCATCGTCGAGGTAGTACCGGGGCAGAAATTCCTCCCGCACCGCCGCGATGTCGGCGGTATCGTGGAACAGAAACTCCCGTTTGTCGGTCAGCCGCCCCTCCCGGAAGCGGAGGACAGCCGCGCAGACGCTGCCGGGCGTACCCGCCAGCGCTACCACGTCCATCTCCACGTCGGGGTCAACCACGACCTTCTGCCCTGCCGTCACCTTGGTAATGGCGGCGATCTGGTCGCGGATGAGGGCCGCTGTCTCAAATTCCAGCCGGTCAGAGGCTTCCAGCATCCGCTCGTTGAGGGTTTTCAGAATATCCTTTTTGCCGTAGCGGATGAGGTGGACAGCGCTTTTGACGGCCTGCTCGTAGTTTTCACGGCTTATCTTGCCGCTGCACACCGCCATGCACTTGCCGATGTGGGCGTTCAGGCAGGGGCGGCCCCGGCCAATTTCCTGCGGGAACCGCCGGCTGCACCGGGGCAGCAGAAAAGCATCCATCGCCGTCTCGGCCATCTGACGGGCTGCAAAGCTCGAGGTATAAGGGCCGATATACTCCGCGCCGTCATCCTCTTTTTGCAGCGTGAACGACAGCCGCGGCCACTCGTCCTTTGTCACCTTGATATAGCTGTAGCCCTTGTCGTCCTTGAGCAGGATGTTGTACTTCGGGGTGTGGGCTTTGATCTGGCTTGCTTCCAGCACCAGCGCCTCGAACTCGCTCTGGCAGACGATGACGTCGAACGCGTAGGCGTGGGCGATCATCTGGCTGACCTTGTTGTCGTGAGGCACACCCTCCCGGAAATACTGGCTCACCCGGATGCGCAGACGCTTGGCCTTGCCGATATAGATGATAGTGCCGCTTTTGTCCCGGATGATATAGACGCCCGGCAGAAGCGGCAGCATACAGGCCTTTTTGTAAAGTTCCGCCTTGGTCATCAGGTGTTATGCCGGCCTTTCTGCATCATCTCAGTCTTGGCAATATTCGACGCCGCCAGCGCCAGACCGCACACGTCGAGGGCCACGCTCCACCACTTGGGCTTCCGCTCCGAGGTGAGCAGAAGGGTGATATTGACGATGAGCGTCACCAGATAGACACCAAAAAAGCAGTACCACGGCTTGCCGGAATCACAAAACTCGCCAAACTTGAACAGTGCTTCTTTCGTCGAATCTTTCATGAGGCTGCCTCCTTTATTCTGATGCATCATACCAAAAAAGCGGCAAGGATGACCCCCGCCGCTCATACACGAAATGGAACTGAATTACTCTGCAAAGCCGGACTCCACCAGCTTGATGAGGCCATCGACAGCAGCCTGCTCGTCTGCGCCATCAGCGATGATGCGGATGGTGGTGCCGCCCACGATGCCCAGAGACAGAACGCCCAGAAGGCTCTTAGCGTTCACGCGGCGCTCTTCCTTCTCGACCCAGATGGAAGACTTGAACTCATTGGCCTTCTGAATAAAGAAGGTTGCCGGACGGGCGTGCAGACCAACCTGATTTTCAACGGTAACTTCTTTGACGTACATAGTAAAACGCTCCTATCTATTATCGTTCTGGGGAATGCAATTATGTTTTGCGCCTGTTGCGTTGTGATTATTTTAACGCAAAGCGAAACCGTTGTACAGACCCCAGACGCATTTTTGGCGGTTTTCCCAAGGATGAGGGGGGCATTTTCCACCTTTTATACAAATACAACAAAATTATTCCCCCAGTGTTGGCGGGGTAATACAAAAGTTTTCAACATTTTTTCGACAGAGGGTCAGCACTCCGACTGTTTTTGTGCTTATCCGGCAGAGTATGACGTTTGCCGCAGACTCCGCTCAACCCTCGTACTGCATCCACAGCAGCGCGCATTTCTTTACAACAGAAGGATATTCCGCAGGGTCAAATTCCATGTCTTTTTCGCCTGTGAATTTCCATCCCATCCGACGATAGAGAGCAATGGCGCGGGCGTTGGTGTCCAGCACGCTCAGGCGGGGATGCTCATACTCTTCCAGCTTTTTGCGGGCGAAATCCAGCATTTTCTGGCCGATGCCCTTTCCCCGGGCATTCCCAGACACAAAGAGATGCTCAATGCGGCCGGTCTTGTGGTCTACGCTCACCATGCCGTCCGGCACATCTTTCGTCGTGTGCAGGTAGCAGGCCCAGCCGCCTTTTTTCTCCGCCTTGAGCTGAGCGAGAAACTCCTCTTCTGTCAGGCTTGCACAATACTCTTCCGTCCAGTTTCCGGCACAGACGGCGCGGCGTCCCTCCGCAAACAGCTTTGCCGCAGCGGCAAACTGTTCTTCCGTCTTGACGAGGCGGACATTCTCGCCCCGCTTCCACTTGGGCAGCTCGGTGATGGGGTGGCTCTCGCACCACTGCTCATACAGCTCCGGGCGGCGCAGACGGGTGCGCTCCCGGCTCTTTTCGCCCCGCCATGCGTCGATTTTCTGGTGGTCGCCGCCCAGCAGAACGTCGGGTACAGCGCGGCCCTCCCAGACCTCGGGGCGGGTGTACTGGGGGTATTCCAGCAGGCCGTCCCAGTAGCTCTCTTCCTCGTAGCCCTTCTGCTCAGCCAGAACGCCGGGCTTGAGGCGGAGGACGCTGTCGGCCACCACGAGGCTGGCCAGCTCGCCGCCGGTGAGGATATAGTCGCCAATCGAGATCTCTTCGTCCGCAAACGCTTCAATGACGCGCTCGTCGATGCCCTCATAGTGGCCGCAGACCAGCGTCAGGTTATCGTACTGGGCCAGCCTGCGGGCGTGCTCTTCGGTGTAACGCTGACCGCCCGCCGTCAAGAACACGATATGCGGGGCCGGGCGTCCCTGTTCCGCTACCTCTTTCTGGACGGCGCGCAGGCAGTCGGCGATGGGCTGGGCATAGAGCACCATACCGCAGCCGCCGCCATAGGGGTAGTCGTCGGTCTGCTTCTGCTTGTTGAGGGTGTAATCCCGGATCTGATGGCAGTGGGTCTCGATGTAGCCGCGCCTGGCTGCGCGGCCGATGATGCTGGCGTCCAGCACCTGCTGGCACATCTCAGGGAAAAGGGTCACGATGTCCACACGCATTCCCATCGCTCACTCCTCCTCCCGCTCACTGTCGAAATCGTCGTCCAGCAGGCCCGGGATGGGGGTGACGAGGAGATAGCCTTCCGGCGGGTTGCGCTCTTTGAGAAAGGCGTCCACACCGGGGAACATATATTCCTTGCCGCTGGGGGACTTGACCGTATAGATGTCCTGTGCGCCGGGGTGGTCCACGCTGGTGACGACGCCGTACACCTTTCCGGTGTCGGCGTCCCGCACCTCGCAGCCGATGAGGTCGGCCACATACCACCGGCCTTCGGGCAGGGTGGCGTCGCTGCGGTCGAAGTAGAACACCTGCCCCCGCAGGGCGCGGGCGGCGTCCATATCGTTCACGCCCTCCAGCTGGAGCAGCGCCATCTGCCCCTGCGGGCGGATGGAGGTGATGTTATAGCACTTGCCGCCCTTTGCCGAAGCGTAGAGACGGCCCGTCTTTTTGAGGAAATCCACGCCGTCGCACCACAGCTCCAGCTTCATTTCGCCGCGCACACCGTGGGTGGTGACGACCTTGCCTGCTTCCAGATATTGCTGCATAAATTTGCTCCTGTTCAACCTCTCAGTCTCGCTTCGCTCGACAGCTCCCCTATCGAGGGGAGCCTCTGGCGAAGAGGGAAAGCTTTCCGGTATGCCAAGGCCTCCCCTCGATAGGGGAGGTGGCACGCCGCAGGCGTGACGGAGAGGTTATTCCTAATTAAAAAGGCCCTTTGCCATTACAGCAAAGGGCCTGTAGGGTGCTTAGTCGATCTCAACAAGGACCTTTTCATCGACCCGCACAGCAGCCGCGCGCATCACCACACGAATGGCTTTTGCGATCCGGCCCTGCTTGCCGATGACACGGCCCATATCTCCCTCTGCCACGCTCAGGTGGTAGACGATGGTGCCGTCCTCACGGGGGGCGTCCACCGTGACCTTGACGGCGTCCTTATCCTCCACGAGGCCGCGGGCAACTGCCAGCAACAGCTCCTGCATGAGTCAGCCCTCCACCTTACAGAATGTTGGACTTCTTCAGCAGCACGCGAACGGTGTCGGTGGGCTGAGCGCCGTTGGCGATCCAAGCCTTAGCCTTCTCGCCGTCGATGCTCACGACAGAGGGCTCCTGGTTGGGATCGTAAGTGCCGATCTCCTCGATGAAACGGCCATCGCGGGGGAAGCGGCTGTCAGCAACAACAACACGATAGAAGGGAGCCTTCTTGGCGCCGACGCGGCGCAGACGAATCTTAACTGCCATGGTAATATCCTCCAAAAATTTCTTGTTCCCCGGTTTACGGGGGATTAAATCTATCTGTACAACCCCACAGCGGGGTGTATACCGGAATTATTTCATGCCTCTAAAGGCGCCCGGGTTGCCCATCAGGCCGCCCAGCTTGCGGGCAAAGCCCTTGGGGCTCTTCTTGAACTGCTTCATCATCTTCTGCATCATCTCAAACTGCTTGAGCAGCTTGTTGACATCAGACACCTGAGTGCCGCTGCCCGCAGCGATGCGGCGCTTGCGCTTGGGGTTGATGATGGAGGGGTCTTCGCGCTCGGCCTTGGTCATCGAGTAGATCATGGCCTCGATGCGGTCGAAGGCTTTCTCGTCGATCTGGCTGGCGTCGATGCCGGACATGCCGGGCATCATGCTCAGCATGGCACCCGCGCCGCCCATTTTGCGGATCTGGGCGAACTGGGCCAGCATATCGTTCATATCGAACTTGTTTTCCATCATCCGCTTGGCGGTCTCTTCGGCCAGCTTCTCGTCGGCGGCATCCTGTGCGCGCTCGATGAGGCTCAGCACATCGCCCATGCCGAGGATCCGGCTTGCCATGCGGGAGGGATGGAAGACTTCGAGGTCATCCAGCTTTTCGCCGGTACCCTGGAACTTGATGGGCTTGCCGGTGACAGACAGCACCGAGAGGGCTGCGCCGCCGCGGGTATCGCCGTCGGTCTTGGTGAGGATGATGCCGTCGATGCCGACCGTTTCGTTGAAGGTCTTGGCGACGTTCACGGCGTCCTGACCGGCCATGGCGTCCACGACCAGCAGAGTCTCGTCCACGGGGACAGCCTCTTTGATCTGGACCAGCTCCTGCATCAGCACTTCGTCGATCTGCAGGCGGCCTGCGGTATCGAGGATGATGATGTCGTTGCCGTAGTCCTTGGCGTGGGCCAGTGCCTTTTTGGCGATGGCAGGCGGCTTTTCGCCGGGAAGGGTGAAGACCGGCGCACCGGCCTGTTTGCCCACCACCTGCAGCTGGTCGATAGCAGCCGGACGGTAGATGTCGCAGGCCACCAGCATCGGGCGGCGGCCCTGCTTGATGTAGTATTTTGCAAGCTTTGCTGCGTGGGTCGTCTTACCGTTGCCCTGCAGGCCGCAGAGCATGATGATAGTCTGACCCTTGTTCTTGATGACCAGACGAGGCGCTTCCTCGCCGCCCATCAGGGCGACCAGCTCCTCGTTGACGATCTTGACGACCTGCTGGGCAGGGGTCAGGCTCTCCATGACCTCCTGGCCCATGGCGCGCTCGGAGACCTTTGCGCAGAAGTCCTTCGCCACTTTGTAGTTGACGTCGGCTTCCAGCAGGGCCATCCGGACCTCGCGCATGGCGGCTTTGATGTCCGCCTCGCTCAGTTTGCCGTGGCCGCGCAGCTTTTTGAACACACCGGCAAGGCGGTCGGTCAAAGATTCAAATGCCATTGTTCGGTGCTCCTCTCAAATCAGTTTTCAGCTCTCATTCACTTCGTCGATGGAGCGGATGAGCCCCAGCATCTTGTTCAGAGTGGCGGCATACTCGGTGGTGGTCAGCCGGGCGTTCGGGCCGGTGCATTCAAACCGGGCGTCGATGACCAGCTGCTCCAGTTCTTCCAGTGTCTGCTGCACCCGGCGGTACCGGGCCGCGAAGCCGACCTTTTCTTCCAGCTCCTTGAGGGCCGTTTCGCCATGCTTGATGGCGTCCCGCGCCCCCTGCCGGGTGATGCCGAAGTTTTCTCCGATCTCGCTGAGGGAGAGGTCATCGTTGTAATACTGGCGCAGCATCTCGCGCTGTTTGGGCGTGAGCACTTTGCCGTAAAAATCGAGCAGATAGCCCATTTCAAAGTCTTTTGCCATGTTCTGTCCTGCTCTGACCTCCGCCGTTTGTAAAGGTTTTTTGCTTTACATACGGAGTATAGCAGACGGGGTGTCCCTTGTCAAGGACTTTTTGCGTCATTTTGCCAAATTTTCTTCCGATTTTTCTCTTTTCTGCCCAAGCCCTGCTTGACGCTTCCTCTCCTTTGCGTTAAAGTTATAGGCGTAAGCTTTCCCCCGGACGTGAAAGGAGACCGCCCGTGCCTATCTACCCCAACATCTACCAGACCCTGCTGCCCGGCCCCATCGTCGAGCTGCGGGGCTATCTTGCGGCCTGCGGGCTGCGGGGGCGGCTGTACGCCTATCTGAACTACAACGGCCCCACCGGTACGGCGCGGGACGAGCTGGCTGAGGGGATGCTGGCGCTGGCCCTTGAGCGCGAGGCGCTGACCCCCGGCCAGACCATCGTGGAGGCCGTGTCAGGGCCTTTTGCCACAGCGCTGACGCTGGCGGGGCTGACGGCGGGCCACCCGGTGACGCTGGTCATGCCGGAGGACGCCCCCGCCATGCGGCAGGAGAGCCTGCTCCGCCTTGGAGCGCAGATCATCCATACCCCGGCCCAGGCGGGCCTTGCAGGCGCACGGGCGCTGGCAAAAGCCACCGCCGCCGAAAAGGGCTGGTACTATATGGACTGGCTCAACAACGACGACAACCCCACCTATCACCGCCGGGTGACGGGGCCTGCACTGGTGCGCTCCATCGCGCGGGAGGGTTCCAGCATCGTGGACAGCATCGTCATCGGCGTGGGCAGCGGCGGCACCATCACCGGCGTAGGCGAAACGGTCAAGGCGTGGACGAATGACGTCCGCATCGTTGCAGTGGAGCCTTACGAGAGTCAGGCCCTGAGCAGCGGCCTCACCGGCTCCCATGGCATCCCGGACATCGGCTTCGGCCTCGTTCCCGACAACTACAACTCCTATGTAGTGGACAACATCGCTGCCGTCACCACCGCCGATGCCGTCCGGGCGGCGCAGCGGGTCCTGCGCACCGATGCCATCCCGGCCTCCCCCAGCGCAGGTGCCGCCCTTCACGCAGCGGCCCAGCTTATCGCAAACGGAAAAAGCCGTTCGGCACTGGCCGTGTTCAGCGCACGCCAGAACATACTATAAAAAGAAAAAGAGAAGAGATCCATGACAAAAGACATGACGACCGGAGCCATCACGCCCCTTCTGGTCAAATTCACCATTCCGCTGGTGCTGGGCAACCTGTTCCAGCTCACTTATAACGCCGCCGACAGCATCATCGTGGGCAAATTTGTCGGCGAAGACGCCCTTGCCGCTGTCGGCACCTCCAACCCGCTGATGACGCTGGCCATCCTCTTCATCAACGGTCTCTGCCTCGGTGCCGGCATCCTTGTCAGCACGGCCTATGGTGCCGGAGACACCCAGCGCGTGGAGCGTCAGGTCTCCACCACTGCCATCGCAGGCACGGTGTTCTCGCTGGTCTTTTCGGCCCTCTGCGTCCTGCTGGCGACGCCGCTGCTCCGGCTGATGCAGGTTCCGGAAGAGATTCTGCCCATCGCGGTGCAATACCTCCGCATCGTCTTTGCGGGCCTCATCTTCACCTTCTTTTACAACTTTCTCGCCGCCACCATGCGGGCGCTGGGCGACAGCAAGAGCGCCCTTTACTTTCTGATGATAAGCTCGGTGCTGAACATCGGCGGCGACCTCTTCTTTGTCGAGGTGCTGGGCTGGGGCAGCGAAGGCTGCGCCCTCTCCACCGTCCTCAGCGAGGCGCTCTGCTGTGTGCTCTGCGTCGTCTACATCCAGCTCAAAGTCCCCGTCCTTCAGCTGGGGCGGCGCTGGCTCGTCTTTGACGGCTCTCTGCTGCGCAGCACCGTCCAGTACGGCTGGACCAGCGCCATGCAGCAGGCCACCGTCCAGCTGGGCAAGATCGCCGTGCAGGCCATCGTCAACACTCTGGGCATCAACGCAATGGCCGCTTTCACCGCCGCCAGCCGGGTGGACGACTTCACCTATATGCCCCAGCAGAACATCGCCCACGCTATGACCACCCTGATGGCTCAGAACCACGGTGCCGGCAAAAAGGAGCGGGTGCGTCAGGGCTTTTTCTGCGGCCTGCGCATCGAGCTCATCTACGGTTTCTGCCTGATGGCCGTCTGCCTGCTCTTCGCCCGCCCCATCATCTCCCTCTTCGTGGATGACCCCGCCGTCATCGACCTGGGCGTCAAGTTCCTGCGGTGCGCCTCCCTCTTCTACCTGATGCCCGGCGTGACCAACGGCATTCAGGGCGGCTTCCGCGGCCTCGGCGATTTGAAGATCACCCTGAACAGCAGTATGCTCAACATGGGCTTCCGCGTGGCCGCCGCCGCTGTGCTGGTGCTGGTACTCAAGGTAGACCTTCAAATCATGCCCGTGAGCTACGGCATCGGCTGGCTGTCCATGCTGGTCTATGAGCTGCCCCTGCTCATCCGCTACATGAAAGAGGACAAGCTTTAACTCCGGCAAAAAAGAGCAGAGCGTGCAGCCATATGGCCGCACGCCCTGCTCTTTTTCGCTTTCAGACTATTTACAAGAAGTTACTTATTCTTGTACATTTCCTCGTAGTATTTCTGATAGTTGCCGCTGGTGATGTGCTCCATCCACTCCTCGTGGTCAAGGTACCAGTCAATGGTCAGGACGATGCCCTTCTCGAAGGGAGTCTCAGGATACCAGCCAAGGTCGTTCTTGATCTTGGTGGGGTCGATGCCATAGCGGCGGTCATGGCCCAGACGGTCAGCGACGTGCTTGATGAGGTCTTCGCTGATGCCGTCGTCCTTCAGGCGGTCGTGCAGCTGCTCGATGATGGTCTTGA
>OHHT01000102.1_pt1 | contig 39476 bp, 30 predicted proteins | sample 1568061 | NCBI WGS metagenome assembly OHHT01 (sample SAMEA3879550, study PRJEB24766) | human gut metagenome | biome: human-associated habitat; feature: feces | place: USA | collected 1985/1987 | reverse complement strand
TCTTTTCTTCCTCATACTCTTTAATCGTTTCTTCCAAGATATCGCATGCCGTCTCCACGGTCATTTTGCAGCGGTATTCCGGCTTGAAGGACTGGGGCTTGATGTCCTTGCACAGGGTGGAGCCGTATTTTGCATTGAATTTGCGCATCAGCTTCATGACAACAGGGCGGATGTCCTCACTTTCGTGAGCCTTGGCTTCCACGTACTTCATGGATAAAACGGAAGCAGCGGCAAGCACGGCACCGCAGGTGTTTCCACACTGGATACCGGCGCCGTAAGCACCGACCATAATCATATCCCGGTCGTGAAGCTTCAGGTCATAATAATCATTGGCAGCCCGGAGCAGGGTCTCCGCGCAGTTGTAATTCTGCTCAAAATAGTACTTCTGGTAAACATCTTTTAACATAAACATTCTCTCCTTTTTCTTGATGTATTTAATTGAATATTAAATCACCTTATGTTCCAGCCACTTCCGGGAATGGAACCGGATGGTAAAGATAATGGCGCGCAGGCTCCAGTCGGCGAACATGCCAATCCACACGGCAATGGGACCGAAGCCCCAGACACGGCAGAGGTAAATGCACAGGCTGACACGGCAGAGCCACATGGTACAGCAGGAAGTAATCATGGAAAATTTCACATCCCCGGCGGCACGCATGCCGTATGCCGGGATAAAGGAAAGCACCCAGGAAATAGGCTTGGTAATCGTGATGAAAATAACCATGTTGAAACAAAGTTTCGCACTTTCCGCTTCCATACCTCCGAGCATGGTAATCGGTTTCGTGAGCGCAAGGACAATGAGACAGCTTGCAATAATGACGATTTCCGCCAGCCAGGAAAGCTTCTTTATATAGTAAACGGCTTCGTCTTTTCTGCCCGCTCCCAGGCATTGTCCCACAACGGTCATCAGACCGATGCCGATGCCCATGGCAGCCACACCGTTTAGCATTTCCAGAATATTGGTCATGGCCTGGGCGGCAATGGCGATGGTACCCAGCGTGGAAACCGTAGACTGAATGGCCAGTTTGCCAAACTGGAACATACTGTTTTCAATGCCCGAAGGAATACCGATATACAGGATATTTTTAATTAAGGAAAAATCCGGCCGGATGGACAGATAATTGCGGACGGAAATGGGTTCCTTGTCTCCGCGAAGCTGCCAGATAACGACCACAGCACAGAAAATCCGGGAAATCAGAGTGGAAATGGCAGCACCGGCAACGCCCATATTCAGCCCAAAGATAAGTATAGCATTTCCGCCGATATTTAGAAAGTTGGAAATGACGGATATTATCATGGGTCTGCGGCTGTCGTTCTGCGCTCTCATAATGGAAGCTCCCGCATCGTACAGACCGATAAACGGGAAGGAAAGCAGGGTAAACAAAAAATAAGCCTGGGAGTTTGCCATAACGTCGGCTTCTACTTTTCCGAAAATAAAGTGCAGCATGGGGACACGGAAAATCAGGCAGAGCAGGGAAAGGGCTGTGGAGAGCACGACCATTACCAGTAATACCTGCCGGGCAGCATGATTGGCGCTTTTTTCGTTGTGACTTCCAAGATACTGGGAACAAAGTATGGCGCCGCCGGCAGCCAGGGCAGAAAGCGCCTGGATAACCAGCACGTTTATGGAGTCCACAAGGGACACGGCGGAAATGGCGGCAGAGCCCACGTTGCTTACCATCATGGTGTCCACGGTTCCCATCAGGCAGCTTAAGAGCTGTTCCACAATAATGGGAATGAGAAGCTTTTTAAGGTCCAGATTGCTGTATATATGGTCGGAGTTGTTCATAGGTAAATCTTCTTTCTGTGATGTTTCTGCAAATGCAGAGGTATTATAGCACGATTCTTTGAAAAATTATATCCCCAAATCTTCCATAAAACAATAGCGGAAAACACTTGCGAAGAGCCCCTGTTTACGTTACATTTACAGTAAAGAAAAGAAACTCAGGAGGAAAACCTATGGAAATCAGTGCAAGTGTAAAATATGTAGGAGTGAATGACCATCAGGTGGATTTGTTTGAAGGACAGTACCGGGTGCCGAACGGCATGGCGTACAATTCCTATGTAATTATGGATGAAAAAACAGCGGTCATGGATACGGTTGACGGCTCTTTCAGCGAAGAATGGCTGCAGAATCTGGAAACAGTATTGGAGGGAAAGACACCGGATTATCTGGTTATCCAGCATATGGAGCCCGACCATTCCGCTAGTATACCGGCATTTTTGGAAAAATACCCGGAGGTAACGGTGGTTTCCACGGCTATGGGATTCAAGTTTATGGAGCAGTTTTTCCCGGAATATTTTGCCAGGGCAGGCATAGAAAAGAAACTTGTAGCGGCAAACGGCGGAACACTGGAACTTGGAGAACACACCCTGCACTTTGTGTATGCGCCCATGGTGCACTGGCCGGAGGTTATGATGACGTATGAGTCCGCAGAAAAAATTCTTTTTGCGGCAGACGGATTCGGAAAATTCGGAGCTCTGGATGTGGAAGAGGACTGGACGGACGAAGCCAGACGTTATTATATCGGGATTGTGGGAAAATACGGCGCACAGGTGCAGGCAGTCTTAAAAAAGGCGGCCACACTGGACATCCGGACAATCTGCTCCCTGCATGGCCCGGTATTAAAAGAAAATCTGGGATTTTATCTGGAAAAATATGATAAGTGGTCTTCCTATCAGCCGGAAGAGGCAGGCGTTGTGATTGCCTATGCGTCCGTTTACGGCAATACCCGTAAGGCTGCCGAATATCTGGCGGAAAAACTGGCGGAGAAAGGACAGAAAACGGTTCTGTACGATTTGGCAAGATGCGACAAGGCAGAAGCCATAGCGGATGCGTTTCGTTATGACAGACTGGTGCTGGCGGGAATTACCTATAACGGCGACCTCTTCCCCTGCATGCGTGCCTACATCGAGGGGCTGACCGAGCGCAGTTACCAGAACCGTAAGGTTGCGGTTGTTGAGAACGGAACCTGGGCGCCCCTGGCAGAAAAAATCATAACGGGCATGTTAGAAAAGAGCAAGGACATTACCTTTGTCGAAACGAAGGTATGCATCCGCTCCGCCATGAATGAGCAGAATAAGGCAGAATTGGAAAAATTAGCCGAAGAACTGGCAATTTCGCTCTCTTAGAAATAAATCAATAATCCCAATAGAGCGGCAATCAGCACCGGTATGGAAATACGGATGCCGTAGCTGATGTACTTGCGGAAGGAAAAGGGAATGCCCATTTTGTTTAAGATGCCGGACCACATAATCCCTGCAAGGGCGCCGAGCGGCGTGAAATAGGCGCCAATGTTGGAGCCTATGATGCTGGCATATGCCGCAGGCAGGCGGTCGGCTTCCGGCAGGTGGCTTACAATGGAGCTGAATGCCACGGACATGGGAATGTTATTCATGACATTGGCAGCTAAAAAGGAAGCTATGCCGTACTTCCAGACAAGATGGTCCGTGCCGAAAAAGTCGCTGATTATGGTCGTTACCTGATAGCGGTCAAGGGTTAAAACCAGAAGGAACATGGACAGTACGAAGGGAATCAGCTCCCAGGGGGCACGCATGATGGTGTGTAGGAGGACACGCTCTTTCACACCTTTTTTCTTTTTATAAATGGTAACGCAAAGAAACAGGCTTACGGCAAAGCCTAAGGTGATGTACCACATTTCCAACCCGATGTAGGAGGATAAAATCAACAGAATGGTGCAGAAAACAAGGTGCAGCAAGCCGATGATGACCAGCCCTTTGTCACGGATTGCCGGTTTTTCTTCCTTTATGGAAATAGGCTGAGACAGCGGTTTTCGGAAAATCATCAGTAACAGAAGAAAAGCTGTTATGCCGGCAAAAAGTGTGGGAAGCAGCATGTGTGCCGTATAGGTACCAAAGCCGATGCCGTTTGCCGTAGCCAGGTAAATATTGGTAGGGTTGCCGATGATTAACATCATGCTCCAGGTGTTGGCGGCAACAAATTCACCGAACAGATACGGCATGGGGTCAATTTCCGCTTTTTTAGAAAAATAGCAGATAAAAGGCGTAAAAGTTAAAATAATAATGTCGTTGCTGGTAAACACCGTCAGCACGGAAACCAGCAGAAACAGGACACAGAACAGCCGGAGCTGGCTGGTTTTGGCAAACTTTAAGGAAATGCCGGCAATGTAGGAGAAAAAGCCAACCTCATCCAGATAAATGGAAAGCGTGGTCATGGAGATGAAAAGCGTCAGAATTTTCAAGGGGTTGATGCTTCCGGAAGAAGTCAGCCCTTCCCACATGACCGGAAGAGGCAGCAGGCGGAAAAGCAAAAGGGCAATGCTGCCAAGAACCGGAGCCGTCCAGTAAAAAATGCGGATATGGTATTTTCCTATATTTATGGATGGATTGGTCAGGACGGTAAGCACAAGAGCAACGCAGACCAATCCGGCAATGATACATACGGAGTACATGTTTCCTCTCTTCCGCAGCCTAAAAGGAAAGCTGCAAGGTAAAATATTTTCTTTTATATTTTAAGTTTTATTTCAAAAATACAAAGCTGCACAGTTCAAATAAGTTCCTGCCCCGGAACATTTCGCCCATCCAGCCCACGTATTCCGTGGTGATTTTGAAAAATACGGCATGCCGGCCCGTTACACTTTTTACAATCGTGTGAATGGCAGAACTGTCATGTCCAATCCGGCAGCAACCGATTTCTTCACCGTCTTCCCCGTCAATCAGTATGTGCATTACGGCATCGCAGCCCATTCCCAGGATTTTAGCAGAAAATTCCATGGTCATGCTGCCAAAGTCATCACCGAAATCATAGTATTTATAGCCTATGACACTGCCGTCCTGAATATTTGTGACAACTCTGTCAAATACATTCTTCTCGGTAACAAAAGCACCGCCCTTTAAGACGCAGGCAAGGTCTGCGGGTGTGATTTCATAGGGATTTAAGCTATCTTCAAAGCCGAGGGATGTCATTTCTACGGGAGGAATGGTGCCGTCGGGAAGAATGGTGATTTTTTCCACGCAGCCGCGTCGGGACGCAATGGTACCGTTTGTCATGCGGTGGTAGAAAATATACCACTGACCATTGATGCAGGCTACGGAACCGTGATTGTTTCCACCCGGATAATCCACCCCGTTATCAACAATATAGCCCCGGTAAGTAAAAGGACCGGTAGGGGACTTTGATGTGGCATATGCCAGCCGGCTGCCGCGTTTGGGGGAATAAATCATGTAGTAGGTATCACCGATTTTCCGGGGCGAGCAGGCTTCAAAAAACAGCTTGTCATTTTCATCAAACCCACCGTCCGCCGTGGACTCACAGGGAATAAAGTGCTCGATACAGGTGTTGTCCAGCACTTCGTACATGTTGTCCCCGTTGATTTCCGCCAAAAAAGAGCGCTCAAATCCGCAATATATGTAAACTCTTCCGTCATCGTCCACTAAAACACCGGGGTCAATGAACCAGCCGTTGCAGCAGATTTCATCGGAAATGGTGTATTTGTAAGGGGCAATCAGCTCAAAAGGACCTTCCGGTCTGTCGCTCACGGCAACACAGCCTTTGGCATTTACGATATAAGCATACAGATAATATTTGCCGTCCTTTTCCACCACATCCGGCGCATAAAGTCTTGTATTTTCTGCATTCCAGTCAATATCGGAGGCATGGTCACGGTCGGCTTTTGTGTGAAAAATATCTCCGTGACAGGTCCAGTGATTTAGGTTATCCAACGGCGCACTCCAGCATTTCAGCACATAGTCGCAGAAATCCTGTGAGCCGGCCTGGTCGTGCGAACCGTACACATACACTCTGTTGCCGAAAATGCGCGGTTCTCCGTCCGGTATATATTCCCAATTCGGTAAGTAAGGATTTGCCATAATATCCGCCTTTCTTTGCCTGCCGCAGCAGACATCCTGTTTGCAAGGAATGTTATTAAGAGCATTGTACCACAGTCAAAGAAATGTTAGAATAAAAAAGATAATTGCGCTGGAAAATTTTCGTTAGAATTATAGTCACGTAAAATATAAAGTATGGGGTAGAAAGATGAATGCAACGGAAGAATTACGATGGGGATTGGAAACAGAGTAAGGATGAAAAAAGTACAATGAAAACAATCAGAGTAGTGGCGGCCGTGATAAAGGCTGTAAATAAAGAGGGTAGTCCTATTATTTTTGCCACACAGAGAGGCTATGGGGAAATGAAGGACGGCTGGGAGTTCCCCGGCGGAAAAATCGAAGAGGGGGAAACTCCGGAGCAGGCATTAAAGCGGGAAATCATGGAAGAACTGGATACGGAAATAGCTGTGGGAGATTTTATAGAAACGGTAGAATACGATTATCCTGCGTTTCATCTTTCCATGGACTGCTTCTGGTGCACTATCGTGAAGGGGGACCTTGTCCTGAAGGAGCATGAGGCGGCAAAATGGCTTACCAAGGAGCAGCTTAACGAAGTTGCCTGGCTGCCGGCAGACATTACTTTGGTGGAAAATATAAGGAAAACACTATGAACCCTACATTAAAAAAGCAATTATCCATCGATTTCTGCTGTACAGAGGAAGCGGTGGAGAGGAAAGAAAACATATTTACGGAATATACGCCGCTAACAGGAAGAAGGATTTTCAAAGAGGGAGAATGCTTCTTAAAGGCTGCGAGTGTGCAGGGAAAAATTCTGGCAACGGGAAATCCGGAAATTATAAAATGGATGAGTACAAGATATGCCCATAGAAGCGGCGCCTGGTTTATGGACTATGAAAGCCTTCGGGAATTAGATGAAAAAATGCGGGAGTTTGGCTGGCGCATCGGGCAGGCACATCCTTTCTACATTGCAGAGAAGAAAACGGAAGTAAATACGGAAGGCTTTGTTATCCAAAAATTCGTTGGGGAAGAAATCGAACAATTCCGCGGAGATAACCGTCTGGGAGAGGCATTCCTCTTTGAAGAGGTACCCAAGGACGAAATAGGAATAGCCGCTTATAAAGACGGAGAACTTCTGGGGATGGCGGGTGCCACCGGCGACAGCGACCGGATGTGGCAGATTGGCATAAATGTGATGCCGGAGGCAGAAGGAATGGGCGTCGGTTCCATGTTGGTAACGCTGCTTAAAAATGAAATTCTGGATTTGGGAAGATTGCCGTTTTACGGAACTGCCATGTCCCATATAGCATCCCAGAAAGTGGCGCTGAAGGCGGGATTTTATCCGGCATGGGCGGAACTGTGTTGTGAGAAAATATGTGAAAAATAAAGCAAAGTGAGGACAGAATTTTGGAAGAAACAAATCACAAGCGCCGCGTGCGCTACGCTGGAAAATATCCGAAAAAATTTGAGGAAAAATACAAGGAACACAGTCCGGAGAAATATGCGGATACGGTGGCGAAGGTCATCGAAAAAGGCTCCACACCGGCGGGCATGCACATCCCCATTATGGTGCAGGAAATCCTTGATTTCCTGGAAATAAAACCGGGGCAGCAGGGGCTTGACTGCACGCTTGGATATGGCGGCCACACCGGCAAAATGCTGGAACAATTAGGGGGACAGGGCAGGCTGATTTCCCTGGATGTGGATCCGATTGAGTCGGAAAAGACCGTAAAAAGACTGCGTGAGGCCGGCTTTTCGGAAGATAATTTTATCTTCCGGCTGATAAATTTTGCCAATATTGACAAGGTGGCGGAGGAATGCGGCAAATTCGATTTCGTACTGGCGGACCTTGGCGTTTCTTCCATGCAGATTGATGACCCGAAGCGAGGATTTTCCTATAAAACGGAGGGACCATTAGACCTGCGGCTTGACCCCACCCACGGGGACAGTGCGGCGGAGCGGCTGCATCAGATTACCCAGAAGGAATTTGCGGGCATGCTTACAGAAAATTCAGATGAACCCTTTGCGGAAGAAATAGCGGCTAAGGTTTTCTTCAAGATGAAAACCGGAGCGCCCATGAACACCACTACGGAGCTGCGGCAGGCGGTAGAAGAAGCGCTTCTTAAAATCCCTGCAAAGAATTTCCCCGGAGAGGACAGGACGGAAGCAGTGAAAAAATCCTGCGCCCGCACGTTTCAGGCGCTGCGCATCGATGTAAACAGCGAATTTGAGGTGCTTTACAGCTTTTTGGAAAAGCTGCCGGGCATCTTAAAGCCGGGAGGCAGGGTTGCTGTTCTGACCTTCCATTCCGGCGAAGACCGTCTGGTAAAAAAAGCATTTAAGGAAGGAAAGAAAGCGGGAATTTACACGGAAATTTCGGAAGAAGTTACCAGGCCCTCCGCAGAAGAATGCCGGAGAAATCCAAGGGCAAAATCCACGAAGCTCAGATGGGCTGTCGGTGGTTTCTGTTTGACAGACAACAGATAGATTTGGTAAAATAGACATAGTATGATGCAATCAGGGGAAAGTTGTGTAAGGACGGGGATATTCTATGAGAAAAAGACGCAGGGCACTAAATGCCATTATAATGAGCATTGTTATGATTGTAGGGTTATTCTTCGGAATGGAAGATGCTTTGACGGTCTATGCGGAAGCGATTACCGTAACGAACAATATGTCCATCAATACGGAGACGGAGGACGACTACTATCTGAGCGACGATAGCCGGCTTAATGTCGGAAGCCGGGGGAAAGTCAAAGGAAAAATCTACTGCTCCGGCGGCGTTGTGGTAAATGAGGGCTATGTCCGTGCGGTGGAAAGCAGCTTTGCGGACTTCTATAATGAAAGCGGGGCAACTGTGGACAGTATCCAGGCAGGATACGGTAAGGTTGTCAACAAAGGGGATATTACAAATCTTGGACTGGCTGCCAACAGTTCCACGTATGCATCTGTTCTGGAAATGAACGGAGGCAAAGTGGGAACGGTCAGTAGTGACGGCAGTATGGGTCTTCCTCAAATAAAATTATCTTCGGGAACCATTCAGAATCTAAATGTCAGCTGTGAGCTGCAGGCATTGGGGACAGCTAACGTGGACAATCTGGGAGGTTCCGTCACATTAAGCGGCTCCGGCACGGTTCATGTCGGCGGGACATTGAATCTTGCGGGGGATTATTCGGGCACATCAGCTATTCTCAGTGTTGATAAAAATACTCAGATTACCATTGCTGCGGGAAGCAGGATAAAAGTTTATTACAACAATCATGCCTATGTGCTTGGCACCCCGGGAACCGGTACCCTGGCAGAATTGGCGGGGCGGACGGTTAACGTGGCTGCTGAGCTGGAAGATACCATAGACTGGAGCAGCAGTACGTCTTTCCCTACAGGAAAATTCCTTTTCGGGGATGAGGTTACAGCGACCTTTACGGCAGCAGACGGCTATTGCTTCCCAACGGGGTATGCGGCATCGGCGAGTGGAAACGGAAGTATATCCACCAAAAGAAACAGTACGACAAAAATTACCGTTACCTATATTTTTGCAGAGGAAATGGCGGATACGGTTACCGTGACACTTCCTCCCGCAGAAGAAAAAACACAGCCGGAGACGGAAACCGGGACCGGAAGTGTGACGGTGGCGGATTTGTATTACGGTACACAGCCTTCGCCCAGAGCGGAGTCATCCACCAATGGGACAGAGGGAGTTATCTATGAATATAAAATCCGCGGAGCGGCGGATTCCACATATTCGACCAGCGTGCCGGAACAGGTAGGGGCATATACCCTGCGGGCAACCTTTCCCCGTAAAGGCCGTTATACAGAGACCACGGCAGTATGTGATTTTTCTATTTATTATCTGCCGGTACCGGAGAATCCGTGCACAATTTCAGGAAAGATCGGAAAAAATAATTTTTACATATCCAGACTGGAAGTTACGCCACCGGAGGGCTATAAAATTGCAGACACCGATGGAGGAGAATACAAAGACAGTATTCTTGTTGGGGACGAAAAGACACCTGCGGCAGTTTACCTGATGAGGCAGAAGGATGGGGCGAAAACAGCAGCCATACCCTTCGGAACATACAAAATAGACATCACACCGCCCCGGATTGAAGCGGAAAACGGAAAAGAGTATTTTGCGGATTATAAAGAGATAAGCATTTCCGACCTGCGTCTTGACGGTATCAGCATTAATGGGGAGAGGGTAGATTTCGGGGGAACCTCCTGTACGGCGGAGCTTTCTTCCAATGACGAGAGCACGGAATATGTAATCCGGGCGGTTGACGAAGCCGGAAACGAAAGTACGGTTACGGTTATTATCTCAGCAGAATGGCTTAAAACAGGTATCGTACCGGCAGACAGAGTTCTTAAGCTGAATCCGCAAAGAGAATATAAATTAGGGGACGGCTCATGGAAGGTCAGCGGAGACAATAACGTTTACAATGGCGGCCAGACATTCTATGTGGGCAGCAGGGGCAGTTATACCTTTACCGTGAATTAGCCAGCCTGCGGTGCAGAAGGAGAACAGGATGAAGAAACTCGATAAAAAATGCTTGCTTATTGCTCTGACAGCAGTGGTGTTAGCGGTCATTGGTTTTGCTGTATTTTTTTTCCAGAGGAAGGATACATACCGGATTATCAAGGTTTATGAAATAAATGGTACATCCAGGGTAAAGAGAGGAAGCCTTGAGGATCTGGAGCCCTTTGCCAACATGCTTTTACAGTCGGGGGATACCGTGAATGTGGATACGGGAACCATGACTTTGCGGCTGGATGAAGACAAATATGTGTATGCGGAAGAAAATACGGAGTTTTCAATAGAGGCAGCCGGGAACAGTAAAGAAGGCAGAACAACCATAGAATTAAAGAAGGGCGCCATCGTAAATGAAATCCGCCAAAAGCTTGGTGAGGGCTCATCTTATGAAGTGAACACACCCAATGCTACCATGTCCGTAAGGGGCACAACCTTCCGGGTTGAAGTAACGTATGATCAGAACGGAACCTGTTATACAAGGATTACCGTGACGGACGGCAGGGTGGTTACCCGGTTAAAATATGAAGACGGAAGCGTGGCGGAGGAGGAAGTAGCGGTAGAAAAAGACGGGGAAGTCATCATCTATCGTGACAGCACCACAACGGACTATGTAAAGGATATTCCCGGGGAGGATGCCGGGGAAAACAACGGTAACGAAGCGGCAAAGACAGACGGAACCGATGCCTGCACCGTTACCTTTATGTACGATGGAGAGGTATTCTGCACGCAGACGGTACAGAACGGAACGTGTGCATCAATGCCATCCCTTATGCCGGAGAAAGAAGGCCGGTGGGATTATGATTTTACAAAGCCTGTGGAGCAGGATATTGTAATAAAATGGAAATAAGCTTCAGAAACGGAATATACGGTGAAAATCCGGAAAGGTAAGGGAGCATATCTTGGATATCGGGAAATTAAAATCAGTCAGAACAATCCGGGAGTTCTTTGAACTGAAGGACGGAACAGAAATAAAGGAAGGAACGCGTTCCTTTCTGGAAGCCATGACGGAAGTGAGGATAGCCCCGGGCTGTGACATTGTTACCGTAGGACATGATAGTGAGGACGGCATGTACATTATTTTAAGCGGAACAGCAGATGTTTACAGTGCGGAAAACACCCTGATCAATACTCTTTCCGAAGGTGATTTTATCGGCGAGCTGGGACTTATTAATGAGGACTGCAGGAAGGCTACCGTGCGTGCAAGGGATGAAGTGGTGTGCGCCAACATAGCCAAACCGCTTTTCGACAGACTGGCAGCCGAAAACCGTAAGATATACGGCACCTTTATGAATATGCTTTATAACAAAACCACGAAGCTGGTAACGGAGAGGGAAAGAATCCGGTCGGAGCTGGCAATCGCCACCCGGATTCAGACAGGATGCCTGGAAGATGATTTTACCGTATTTGAACGGCTGCCGGATGTGAAACTCACGGCCCGTATGCGTCCGGCAAAGGAGGTTGGCGGTGATTTCTATGATATGTTTCTGATTGATGAAAACCATCTGTGTTTTCTGATTGCGGATGTATCGGGTAAAGGAATACCGGCTGCTCTTTTTATGAGTATGGCAAAAACCCATATCAGAAACTATGCGACATTGGGACTGCCCCTTTCCGAAGTGGCGTACCGTGCCAACAACCAGCTTTGCTATAAGAATGAAGAGTCCATGTTTGTAACGGTATTTATCTGTGTACTGGATCTTACCTCGGATACGGTGACATTTGTCAATGCAGGACACAATCTTCCTTTTCTGCAGAGCGGAAACTCGGATTTTGTCAAAATAAAGGCAAAAGCCAATATGGTTTTTGGCATGATGGAAGATATGCCATACAGAGAACAGACATTTACCCTGAAAAAGGGAGACTGTCTGTATCTGTATACGGACGGTGTGACAGAGGCATTAAACCCTTCCGGTGAATTTCTGGGTGACGGCAGACTGGAAGAGATGCTGAACCGGAACAGGGACAAGACCGGATCGGTAGATGATTTTACGGACACCATGTACCGGGAAGTAGACAGCTTTGCGGATGGAGAAATGCAGGCGGATGATATTACCATGGTGTTTGTGAGCAGGCAGTAAACAGGAAGGAATAGATTGCAGAGGGGTTGCATGAAAAAAACAGTCAGAATTATTGCAGAATGTTTCGTAGTCTTTGTGTGCGTTTTTTTGTTGACGGTGTGGAATCTTTTTTCCCCGCTGGATTATATTTTACGGGATGGGCTGTATCAGAGACCGAGAGGTGTTTCCGGTGATATTAAAATTATCGGGATTGATGAAAGAACACTGGAGAGACTGGGACCTGTCGGCACATGGTCCCGCAGCTGCTATGCAGATTTGCTTGACAGGCTGAATGAGGATGAGGAAACCAGACCGCTCGTAATCGGGTTTGATATTATCTTTTCCGGAAATGTGGACGAAGAAGGAGATCAGGCATTTGCAGACAGGGCAGAAAAAGGCGGAAATGTGGTAACGGCGTCCCAGCTTTTATACAGTGAGAAAGCGGAGATGGATGAAAACGGAATCCCGTATTACAGGATTACAGGCGAAGTGCTGCCTTATGAGGCCTTGAGAAAAGCTGCAATAAGCGGTTATACAAATGTGGCACAGGATTCGGATGGAACGGTCCGCCGCATTCTGGTGGAGCAGGATTACAAGGGCGAAAGCAGGATTTCTCCCAGTGCCGCCAGAATTATATATGAATATTACGGCGGTAAGGAGCGTTTCCCGAATTTTGACGATCTGATGCTTGCTGTAGATAAGGTTGACAGCGGACAGCTGACCGCAGAAGAAATACTCAACCCTACAGGCTGGATACTTATCGGCTTCCTTATGGACCCACGCACAGGTCTCGGACGCTTCAGAAACTTCAGGATAAGCAACTATCAGCTTATGGAAAAACTACTTGTCTGCTGTGCGACAATGTCTACAGAAGAAATTCTCAATATGCCCGATATACAGGAAAGAATCAAGCTGTATAACGAACAGACCGAGCTGTTCAAGCAGATGATAGCCGAGCATTCAAGAGTTGAGGGCGATGTTATAATATCCGATTTGCGTAATGTCGATCCTATCTATACCGGAAACAGATTTATGATATACAGCCTTTATCCGCATCAGAACATATCCGCATGGATAGTAAACGGAAAGGGCGGAAAAGGATGTTCCGTAGCGGTCGGTTATTCTATACTTAACCGCACGAGCAACGTTGACGTAGGCTCACTTATGCTCAAGTACGGCGGCGGCGGTCACAGAGCGGTCGGCACCTGTCAGTTCAAGGACGAGGAAATTGAAGAAAAGCTCCCGATGCTGCTTGACGAGCTTGTAAATTACGACAAGTATTATTCTGCAACTCCCGTGTAAAGCACGGCTTTAAATAACGAAAGGTACATATATGACGGTACAGGAATATGCGGTTAAGCTCCGCAGCAATATTTCAAAAATCATAAAGGGCAAGGACGATAAGATAGACCTTGTCATAATGGCTCTTTTAAGCGGCGGTCACGTTCTTCTTGACGATGTTCCGGGAACGGGCAAGACAGTTCTCGCAAAGGCACTCGCAAGAAGCATTGACGCAGGATTTTCAAGAATACAGTTTACCCCCGACCTGTTACCGTCCGATATTACCGGTATCCACTTTTTCAATATGAAAGAGCAGGAGTTTATGTTCCGTGCAGGTCCTGTGTTCACGAATATTCTTCTTGCCGATGAAATAAACCGTGCTACGCCCAGAACGCAGTCGGCTCTGCTTCAGTGTATGGAAGAAAAGCAGGTGACGATAGACGGAGAACTTTTTCTCATCGATAAGCCGTTCATCGTACTTGCAACGCAGAATCCCGTAGAAACGGCAGGAACTTATCCGCTTCCCGAGGCACAGCTTGACCGTTTTATGATAAAGCTGTCTGTAGGCTATTCCGACAGGGAATCGGAAATGCAGATACTCGATAATTCAAGAGCGGTTCATCCTGTAGAAAATCTTACTGCCGTAACCGATAAGACGGAGCTTCTTGAAATGATGAACAGGGTAGAGAATATCAAGGTGAACGAGGCTGTAAGAGGATACATTGCCGATATAGGAAATGCCAGCCGTCATAACAGCGAGATTAAGCTCGGACTCAGTACACGAGCACTTATTGCGCTGAAAAATATGTCGCAGGCAAGGGCGGCATTGCGTGGCAGGGAATTTGTAACCCCCGATGATGTAAAGACAGTCGCACCGTATGTCTGCATCCACAGACTTATCTGCAGAAGTACGGTTATGCGTGACCACGACAGTGCAAAACGTGAGATTCTTGACAAAATGATAAAGGAGCTTCCCGTTCCTACGGAGCAGATTTAAATGGAGCTTGTAGCGATTATTCTTGTGATTGCGGCGGTAGCAGCCGCAGAAGTGCTTATTTTCGGAAAGTACGCACTGAAAGGAATATATTACAGTGCGTCGGTAAACAAGGCCGAGGTCTACGAGGGCGAAACCCTCGAACTGACTGAGGTCGTTGAGAACCGACGCTTTGTTGCTTTGCCGTGGATAAAGACGGAGCTTTCCGCTTCTCGCTGGCTTGCGTTCAGCAGGAAGGATTCCGCCGCACAGACAAGCGGCGGCGACAATACCTTTATTCCTGGCGTTTTTTCGCTGAAGCCCAGAAGTAAATGTACAAGAGTCAGAAAAATAAGATGTATGAAACGCGGCGTATTCTCCTTTGATGATACGGTTGTGACCGCTACCGATATGCTGGGTCTTGTAAGAGTTTCAAGAGGCTTCAAGGTCGGGATAAGCATTACCGTCCTGCCTGTCGGCACAGACGGAGAAAATGCGGTGCTGTCATTCAACGAGCCTGTCGGTGAAATTCTTGTCAGACGTTTCATAAACGAGGATCCGTTTATGATTGCAGGCTCAAGAGAATACACGGGCAGAGAACCGCTCAACCGCATAAACTGGAAGTATACCGCCGTTACCGGTAAGCTGATGGCTATGAATAACGAGTTTACCACCTCACGAAACACCCTCATACTTATGAATATGCAGAGAAAGGGAGTAGTGCCGGTAACGTCCGCAGATATAAGAGATACCGAAGCGTTTATAAAGCTGTCCGTCAGGCTGATGTGGGAAAGCATTGACAGCGGCTGCGGTTTTGCTTTTGCAACGAACGGCGGTAACGCAAACGGTACAGCCACCGGCTTTGTAAAGACAGCCGAACAGTGCGAGGGCGTACTCAGAATGCTCGCACAGCTTTCCGACAGCTGCAGCTTTGATTTCGGCTCGTTTTTGAATGCACTGAATTACGGCAGTTTCACAGATGTGATTATTCTGACGCCTTATATTGACGATGAAATGGCATTGTTTGCAAAAGAGCTTGAAAGCCGTGATAAAGCGGCGGTTTTCTATACAACGGGCAACATTCCCGAAAATACAGATGCTCAGATATTGCACGCAAGAAAATTCTCATACACGTTTAATGCAGGCTATGCGGAGGGTACGCAATGAAAAAGGATTTTTTAATGAAATGCGTTGCCGCACTGGCTATGCTTCTTGTTCCCCTGCCGCTGATGTTCGTTTTCGAGGTGACGGCTTTCAAAGGCTTTATGCTGTGGCATTATCCGATATATTATGCCGTAGCCGCCATATCCGCCGCATCCGGCTATTTTCTGATGTGCCTCAGACGTTCACAGCACACTCCGAAAACGATTTTTCTTGTAAATATGCTTATTGCTCTTACGGCAACGGTGCTTGTCGTTCTTGTAGCCGTAGTTTCCTCGCAGATAAACAACGTACTTGGCGAAAACGGCTTTAACGTATTCTATTTCTGCGTTGCTCTTATGCCGTCCGTTATTGTATGGTATCTTCTCGGAATGAGCCTTAAAAAGAACAGATTTGACGATATATTCACTCCGATATGGCTCGGAATATATCTTGTCGAAACGTTCATCTGCTATATTTTCTGCTGTGTAATGTCGGCGGATATGGAATATCTCGGCGCTTCGGAACACAGGATCTCGGTTCTTCTTGTGGTAATGGCGCTTCTTACGGTATTGCTTATCAACCAGTCGAATATACGCTCCGAGATTGACAGACGCAGAAACACCAACCTTATAGTGCCCAAAGGGCTAAGGCTTTACAACGCAAAGCTGATAGCGATAGTCGGTGCAGTGATACTTGCGGCGCTGATGCTAAAGGATTATGTTGCCGCAGGTCTTACCTGGCTTGTGAAAATGACCGTTAAGATAGTAGATACGCTGCTCTTCAACATCCGCTTTCTGCAGACCGAGCAGATGACCCCTGAGGACACACAGCTCCCCGATTCCGATATTCTTTCGGCTGAGGGCGGAAGCCGTGATTTTCTGCTTTATATTCTTGTCGTTGTCATTGTCGTACTTGTTATCGTGTTCAGAAAGAAAATACTGTCGCTGATGCGAAAGATAGCAGGACGCATCTTCGGAAAATATTCCGCCGATGACACTGTGCAAGAGGTTTATGACGATTACACAGACAGCTACGAGGAGCTTGATATAAGGCAGGAGAGGATAGTAAACGAAACGGATAAGGACTGCCTTAAGCGCTACCGTAAAGCTAAGGATAACAACGAAAAATTCAGGCTCGGCTACAGATTATATGCTATGTGGCTTTCAAAACGCAGTACGGAGGATATTTCCACAAAAACAGTCGAACAGCACCGCATTATCTCCGAAAAGCTGTATCACGGCACAAACAATATCGGAGCATTTTCCGACAGCTACAGCAAAATACGGTACGATGACGAGCCTGCGACCGCTGATGACATTCTTCTTTCCGATAATCTCATAAACGAGCTTTATAAATAGCACAATGTAAAATTTGTGTAAAGTCTATTGACAATTGTAAATAAATGTGTTATCATTTCCACATGATAAAAGGGAGTAGTCGGGGGATCGGTCACAGAATGATCCCTGTACGGTGTCGTCAATACGATTTCGAACGCTTTAAGCCTCAGAGATCCGTGCCGTACTGAGTATACGCTTATGACAAGACTTTTGTCGCAATTCTTTGCGGCAAAGGTCTTTTTTTTTATGCCTTTGCCCAAAACACGAAAGGAAAGGTTACGGTAATATGAATTATTACGACATGAGCACACAGGAGGTTCTTTCACAGCTTGATACAAGTATGAACGGACTTACAGCCGGAGAAGCTGAAAGCAGGCTTTCCCGTTATGGAAAAAACGAAATAACCGAACAGAAGAAAAAGGGCGTTTTACGAGTATTTGCGGAGCAGTTTGCGGATTTGCTTGTAATTATTCTGATAATCTCCGCTCTTGTTTCTGTTTTCACCGACAACATAGAAAGTGCAATTGTTATCATCTGCGTTATCACTATGAATGCGGTTCTTGGCACTGTCCAGCATTTCAAGGCGGAAAAATCGCTTGAGGCGCTCAAATCAATGTCATCACCCACTGCAAAGGTAATGAGGGATAACAACATTCATATCGTCAATGCGTCCGATGTAACCGTAGGCGATATTGTACTTGTAGAGCAGGGCGACATTGTCTGTGCAGACGGCAGACTTGTTTCGTGTGCGTCCCTTCAGGTAAATGAAAGCTCGCTTACAGGCGAAAGCAACGGCATAGACAAGTTCACAGAGATGCTGACAGGCGAAAAAATACCTCTCGGCGACAGAAAGAATATGGTCTACACAGGCTCTCTTGTTACTGCAGGCAGAGGTATGTTTGTTGTAACAGCGGTCGGAATGGATACGGAGCTTGGCAAGATTGCAGGACTTATAAACAAGGCTGAGCGTAAAAAGACCCCGTTACAGCACAGCCTTGACAAGTTCTCAAAACAGCTTTCTGTAGCGATTCCCGTTCTCTGCCTTATAGTTATGATACTCTATATCGTAAGAGGAACACCAGTGCTTGATTCGCTGATGTTCGCCGTAGCGCTTGCTGTAGCCGCAATACCCGAAGCGTTAAGCTCGATAGTCACAATTGCTCTCGCCATAGGTACACGAAAAATGGCAGAGCAGAACGCTGTAATAAAGGATCTCAAGGCGGTCGAAGGTCTTGGCTGTGTGTCGGTTATATGCAGTGATAAAACAGGAACGCTCACCCAGAATAAAATGACTGTAAGACAGGTCTATTTAAACGGCAAAGAGCAAAACGCCGACGCTTCTGCCTGCAATGCGGATTCCGCACTTCTCGAAAGAGCGATGGCTCTGTGCAACGACGCCGCCTATTCAGACGGCAACGCAATAGGCGACCCTACCGAAACCGCACTGTCGGATTACATCGGTGTTCCTGTTTATGAAAAGATACGCTCCGATTATCCGAGAGTTTCCGAAATACCGTTTGACAGCGAAAGAAAGCTGATGAGCACCTGTCATATAGTTGACGGCAAGCGTACAATGTTCACAAAGGGCGCAACAGATAATCTGCTTTCACGTCTGGTTTCCGTCTGTGATAACGGCACGGTCAGAAGCATAACAGACGATGATAAAAATAAAATCGCACTTGCAAATGAGCATTTTTCAGGACAGGGAATGCGTGTGCTTGCATTCGCCTATAAATTCTCCGAAAATGAAGCGGCAGACACGGAGGATAACTATATCTTCATAGGTCTTGCGGCAATGACCGACCCGCCCCGTCCCGAAAGCAAGGCGGCAGTCGCTGATTGCATAAGAGCAGGAATTAAGCCTGTAATGATAACGGGCGACCACAAGGTAACAGCAAGTGCGATAGCAAGAGAGATCGGTATTATGCGTGACGGCGATATAAGCCTTGACGGAGTTCAGCTTGACGAAATGACCGATGAGGAGCTTGACAGCGTTATCGAAAAGGTTTCCGTTTATGCCCGTGTATCTCCCGACAATAAGATAAGGATAGTTGAACGCTGGCAGAACAAGGGTAAGGTAGTAGCTATGACAGGCGACGGTGTAAACGATGCGCCTGCGCTGAAAAAGGCTGATGTAGGTGTTGCTATGGGTATAACCGGTACGCAGGTATCAAAGGATGCCGCTTCAATGATACTTACCGATGATAATTTCGCTACTATCATCAAATCTGTAGCAAACGGCAGAGCAATCTACACAAATATCAAGAATGCCGTTAAATTCCTGCTGTCAGGCAACCTTGCGGCAATAATCGCCGTATTATGTACCGCTATACCCGGACTTCCGACTCCGTTCACGGCTGTTCAGCTCCTGTTTATAAATCTTCTCACCGACTCACTGCCTGCAATAGCTATAAGTATGGAAAAAGCAGATAAATCGCTCCTTTCGCAAAAGCCAAGAAATACAGGCGAATCCTTCCTCACAAAAGCAATGTCGCTCGGCATAGTGACAGGAGGAGTGCTTATCGCCGCCGCAGTAATGACAGCCTACTTTATCGGAAGTACAGTTTCAGCCGAGCTTGGCTGTGCAATGGCTTTCAGTACACTGTGTATATCAAGGCTGTTTCACGGCTTCAACTGCCGCAGTGATAAGTCGATATTCAAAGTCGGCTTAACGTCAAACAGATTCTCACTGCTTGCTTTTCTTGCAGGAATAATATTCCTTGTTCTAGCGGTATTTGTTCCCGGCATAAGCGGCTTGTTCTCGGCACAGCTTATGAATATCGGATATTTCGGTATCTCGCTTGCAATAGGCTTTGTACCTACGCTGATAATACAGCTTGTAAGGATAATCGGAGAAGCACGCAGAAAATAATCTGCGACCGATATAAATCAAAAGCAGTTCTGAATGAAAAAAGGTTTACATTTCATTCTGTATATGGTACAATAAAACTGCGGTAATACCGTAATTTTTGTTTGGATGGTAAATAGTATGAGCATTGAAAAGAAACTATGGGGCAATCATAACGGAAAGGATTGCTACTTATTCACGCTTGAAAACGGCAATATGACAGCCGAGATTACAAACTACGCAGGCTCGCTTGTAAAGCTGATTGTACCCGATAAGGACGGTAACAGGGGAGATATACTCTTAGGCTATGATACGCTTGACGGTTACATAGCAGGAACAAGCAGTCAGGGCGCTTTAGTCGGAAGATATGCAAACCGTATCGGCGGCGCTAAGTTCACCCTTAACGGCAAGGAATATACTCTTGCCAAAAACGACAACGGCAACACGCTTCACGGCGGTAATGTCGGCTTCAATAAGAAGGTATGGGATGTCAAGGATTACGGCGAAAACGGCAATCCCTATGTAGTGTTCTCCTACACGAGCGTTGACGGCGAGGAGGGCTTCCCCGGAACGCTGACGCTTGATGTTAAGTATACTCTTACAGCCGATTCGATTGAGATATGCTATAATGCGGTAAGCGACAAGGATACGGTGATGAATTTCACAAACCATTCGTATTTCAATCTGAACGGAACCGACGCAGGAAATATAAGGGACCATATCGCACAGATATTTGCCGATAAATACACTCCCGTAAGCCCTGTGCTTATCCCGACAGGAGAAATAGCAAGCGTAAAGGGTACTCCGTTTGACTTTACCGCACCTAAGAGAATAGGCGAGGATATGGATAACGGCAAGCTCCCCGGCGGATATGACCATAACTATGTTTTAGGCGAAACAAAGGAAATGAGAAAAGCCGCAGAGATATATTCAGATAAGACAGGCAGAGTAATGACCACCTACACCGATATGCCCGCTATACAGTTCTATATAAGCGGCGGTCTTGGCGGCGAAACAGGCAAGGGCGGCAAGGAAATGTTCAAGAATCAGGGCTTCTGCCTTGAAAGCCAGTTCTGCCCCGACTCACCCAACAAGCCTCAGTTCAAGCCCACTTGCGTTTATAAGGCAGGGGAGCAGTACAACTTTACTACCATATATAAGTTCTCGGTAAAGTAATTATTGGACGGTTTTATCGAACTAACAGAAATATTATATATGTTTAATTCCCCGCAGAGCTTGAAACCGGCTCTGTCGGGGAATATTTTTTCAAGCATTTATAATCAGCTTATATTATCCGTACTGAAAGCGTGGGTGGAATCAGCGAGCTGAAAAGCTAAGCAGTACTGCTTATTTTATTTAGATATGACGTAATAACATCAGACAAAACCAGCGAAAGCACGGATTACGGCACATTGCAAGTCCGAGAATATTTTGCTGTTAAGTCCTTTGTCTGATGAAAAAAAGAAAACTGTTTCTATGTATTTACAAAGGCATGACAGATTGCAAAGGCAGGTATGACAAAAACTCCCGACGGCACTTAAAATACCGTCGGGAGATTTGTTATTTGAATATGAAGTTTAATTTCTTTACGTTCGTATCCTGCGAGAATGTTATTACATTATACATAAACAGAACGTTCTTGTAATCACTGATATTGACGCCGAGCGTTTCTATGTCGCCGTTTATATAGCGAAGGTCGAGTACGGTTATATGGCTGTAATTCTTTGCAAGGAACGGTATCAGCGAATGTGCGTAGCTGTCCTTTATCACAAGCAGACTGCCGTTGTCGGCATTTTCGGGGAGAACGGAATTTATGTCTATTCTGGGTACGTTCTGACCGAGGAAGGTGGAATATTTATCCTTTACATCAAGGAACTCACGGAAATACATACTGTCATACGTTCCGTCGGGCTGTGCTCCGCTTTTATATACGGTTACGCTGACCTTAGGTTCATTATCCGCCAGAGCGTAAATGTCTATAGTGTCAGGGGTTATGCTGTTGTCGAGCGTCTTTGAATAAAGCGTGCCTCTGAAAGTGTCGGAAGCGTGTTCTACGCTGAACTTATCGGCGGTATATGCGGAAAATTTCATTGCTTTTCCTGCCTCTGTGTAGCCTATATATGCGCCGTAGCTTGTCCAGTGGTGGTCGGTGCGGTAATAAATATAATTGTTTTTGGCACTGCTGAGAGCCGAATATACGTCAATTCCCGTGATTGAGGGAACGCTGTCGTAGCAGTCCTTAATGAACAGCTTCTGGTCTGCCGCACCGCAGTTTGCCGGAAGGGTATCGCTGTATATCTCCTGTGCGTTAGGGGCAAGCATAAAGTACATCTTGATCTTGGGGTATTTCTGTGCGAAGCTTTCCATAGCGGCAAGGTTTTTCGATACGCTTTCCTTGTCGTAATCGCTTTCTCTCCACGACTGCATCATTCTGCCGTCCTCGGTGAATATTCCCTTTATCTCCTTTTTGCCGAGCAGTCTGTCGAAATCGTTCATAAGGCTTATCCACTGTTCACGCATTACTATTCTGTCCGAAAAGTAGTTTTCAAACTTAGTCATAAACGTTTTGTCGGTAACGGTATCGAAATTGAACTGCGGCATTTTTTCAAGGTAGCGGTTTTCATTTTCGCTGAACGCATTTTCGGGAAGTTGTGCGCTTGATATTATGGTTGCAACGGGTACTGCTATCGAGATAAGAGCAAACAGCCCGATAAGCAGGAACTTATAGATATTTTCTTTTTTCATCTTGTTTACTCCTTTCTCAGAAATTGAAGTACAGGAACGGGTTGTAGGTCTGATCTACAAGGTATGCGGCGCACATAACGAACATTCCCATAAGACCGGCAATTCCGCCGTAATTGATAAGCAGAGGCAGCTTTTTCTTCAGATATTCCACTGCGAGCTTGGGAAGGTCTGTACAGCCGATTATGCATATAATGAATGTTATTCCGTAGGTGGATATCTGATACATTGCTGTGCTGTCTATAAACGGTGTGCCGCCTGCGCCGAACATATTGGCTACATAGGCGAAGGCTGTGGGCAGGTCTGCTGTGTCAAACAGCACCCAGCCGAGTATTACAAGCAGCATTGTATAGATGTGGCAGAATACTGCCGGAATCTTCTGAAGCCATTTGCCGAGAAAGAGCTTTTCAAGTATGATGATAACGCCGTACAGCGAACCCCAGAGTATGAAGTTCCAGCTTGCGCCGTGCCATACGCCTGTAAGGAACCACGTTATAGCAAGGTTCATTATAGTTCTCGGCATACCTTTGCGGTTGCCGCCGAGAGGGAAGTAGACGTATGATTTAAACCACGAACCGAGTGTGATATGCCATCTGCGCCAGAATTCAGAAATGCTCTTTGAAAGGTAGGGGTAATTGAAGTTTTCGGGGAAGTGGAATCCCATCATTTTGCCAAGACCTATAGCCATATCGGAGTATCCCGAGAAGTCAAAGTAAATCTGGAAGGTGAATGCGAGTATTCCGAGCCACGAGCTTACTACAGATACCTGTGAAATGTCGGTTGATTTTACTGCTGTCCACAGTGCGCCTATGCTGTTGGCGATAAGCACTTTTTTGGAAAGTCCGATTATGAATCTTATAATGCCGTCATAGATAAGGTCGAGCGTTATCGTTCTGTCGTCAAGCTCTTTTGCCACATCGTCATATCTTACGATAGGACCTGCGACAATCTGCGGGAACAGGGTCACGAAAGCCGCAAAGCTGATAGGATTTTTCTGAACCTTTACGTTGCCCATATATAAGTCTATCGTATAGGACATTGACTGGAACGTGAAGAAGCTGATACCGATAGGAAGCATATTCATAGGCAGGAAATCAATGCCGAAGAAGTTCATATTGTTTATGTCGATTATCTGACTTCCTGCTATTGCGTTGATGTTTTCAGCGATGAATCCGCTGTATTTGAACACGCCGAGAAGTCCGAGATTCATAACAACCGACACAATAAGGCATAGCTTGCGTGGGAGCTTTTTCCCTTCAAAGTGGTTCATTGCAAGACCCGCAAAATAGTCTATCATTGTTGAGATAAGCATTACCACAACGTATATAGGCTCGCCCCACGAATAGAAAACAAGACCGCTGAGCAGGATGATGAAGTTCTTGCTTTTTTTAGGAGCAATGTAATATATCAGCAGGGTTATCGGCAGGAACAGATATATGAATATCGATGTTGAAAAGACCATAAATTAATTACCTTTCGTGTACGGTTTCATTTTTTATTTTCAAACGCAGTGCGTACTGCGTTTTCATATTCTTCTTTTGTATAAAGCCTGTTTATCACTTCAAGCATAGTATTTGCACTGAGTATCGGCGGTAAGCCGAGTGCCAGCAATACGTCACGTCTTTGCTGTGAGCTGTTGGCAGAGCCTATCATTCCGTCATCCATCATATCGGATTTGGTCAGAAAGTCGTGCTTTTTGTAAGCTGTATCGCCTTCGGTCGCAACACCGGCTTTTTTCAGAGCAGACTCCAGTATCTCTGTGTCAAGTCCCTCAACCCCGAGATAGCCTTCGGACGAGGGAACGGTTTTGCGTTTTTCCTTGCCTTTTATCTGAGGCACGAATACGTTTATTATATCGCCGTTTTTACAGCAGCCTTTTATATGATTTCTGATTTTAAGTCCTGCGCTGTCGCTGTCGGTAAGTATCACTATTCCGCAGGTAGATGCAAGAGTTCTTATCAGCTCGGTTTTTTCTTTATCCTTATATATTCCGAAACCGTCTGTGGTTATTATAACGGTATCGAGCAGGGAGGAGAGTTTTATTTTATCATATTTGCCTTCGACTATTACGGCACGTCTGAGCTTTATCAATAGTACGACCTCCTGCTTTTTTCCGGGGAGAGTTTTACTATCGTTTCCTCAAGCACAGTTCTGTAGTTTATCGCTGACGTCTTGAGGGCAAGGTCGGCGTTGAACAGAATATCAAGGCAGTTTCTTATATGCTCCGTATCGAGCCGTGATACGAGATTCATCGCTTTTGTCACAACGAAGGTACGGTTTTTTGCATATCCGAAATCATCGGCTGTCTGTTGCGAGGATTTTCCTGCTCCCTGTGCGGTTTTTGCACGGTAGAAGTCGATATAATTCGAAGAAAGAGCCGCCAGTATAACAACAGGCTCGATTTTTTGGGCGATAAGGTCGTCAAGTATAAGGAGCGCCTGCCTGCGATTACCCTTCAGAAGCTCTGTCGCAAGCGAATATATGCTTGTGTCAAGCTGTTTTATTGTCAGCTTGTCTATCATTTCTGCTGTTATTTCGCCTGTGCCGGCATAACTGCACAGTTTATCGGTTTCGGTAGAAGCAAGGGAAAGATCGCATAGTGTAAGCTCCGCTATATGTTGAGCGTCAGCCCGTGATATTACACAGCCACGTTTCGCCGCTTTTTTCATAATAAGCTCCGTCACTCTTGCCGTCGTAAGATGGGCAAATTCGCAGACTGCGGCATTCTTCTGCTTTGTGAGGGCGGTTATGAGTTTTTTGTTCTTTGCTTTTTTTAGCTGTTCCGTGTTTCCCGTCATACTGATTATTACCGTGCATTCATCGGGAACGTCCTTCAGTGAGTTCAGTATCGTTTCGATACCGTTATCATCGAACTTTTCAAGGTCGAGGTCGCTTATCAGAACAGCCTTGCTGTCTGCAAAGAGTGGCATACTGTCGATACTGTCCGTGAGCGTGTCAACAGGGAATGTACCTGCGAGCTTTATGAGATTTATATCATTCCTGTCCTTGCCGACGGTTGCGTCAAGCAGGCGGTCGGTATAAGTCTTTACAAGAAAGCGTTCTTCGCCGTAAAGATAGTTTACACGGCTGATTTCACGACTTTTTATGGCTGTTGACAGCTTATCCTCGTCCAGCTTCATACTGTTTCCCCTTTCTATCTGTAATTGCATCGGGCGGTTATCCCGTCCTCGTTTATGCGCAATTCGCACTCGGTAAAATAAAGAGATATTCCGTTTGACGCTTTCTGATACCTGTTTATCAGAAAGCAGGGTGTACCGGCAGAGATATATCTGCTTTTACCCCATAGGATATTTATCATATCCGTCTGTGCCTTTCCTGCGGAGGAGATGTTGATTTTTGTGTTGTATGCTGACAGGAGCAGGGCATCGTTACGGCATCTGACCGAAAAAAGTCCGCCGTTTATATCATTGCCGCCGTCACACTCGGATACGTTTTCGGAAATAGCGTGTGCGGCTTTGACAAGCTCATTTCCGGGATTCTGATTATTGCAGAAAATGAGCGTGTCGGCATTGGTCTTATTGTTTCCCAGAAGCACGTTTTTTATTGTGCTAAGCTCTTTTTTATCGTTTCCGATAAGCACCGCCGCCGAATAATCACGGGAAAGTATCACAACAGAGCCGTTTGCTCCGTCACTGTGCATAAGCACGCTTATGCTGTCGTCCGGAATCTGAGGCAGTACAGTGTTTACTGCGGTAAAGCACAGCAGTGAAACGATAAGTATCGGAACAGCGTATTTCTTTTTAAGCAGAAGATAACACACAGCGGCAACGGCTGAAATCACAACAATCGTTATAATCACCGTAAACGGCTCACAGCTGAAGTGCAGGAACGGTACGGCGGCAAATGCCGAGAATACTGTCCGCATAATGTCACAGCAGAAGTGCGATATTGCGGCAAGCGGTATTATCGCACCGCCTGTCAGTGCAAATATCAGCATCGCCGACAGGCACAGTGTAAAAAGAGGCACTGTTATCACCGATACGATTATGCCTGCAAGCGAAAACGTACCGAAGTATATAGCAGAAAGCGGTATTCCCGCAAGTGCGGCACACAATGACACGCATAACGTATCGCAAAGTCTGCCGTATAAAAACGGGAGCTTGTCTTTCAGCCACACAGAAGCCGAAACGCCGACAGCACCTGCTCCCACGGTAGTTACCGCTGAGAGTATCAGACCTGCGTCAAGGCAGGAAAGAGGGTCGAAAAGCGTTATCAGCAGTACGGCAAGTCCGACAGAATTAAGACAATCGCTCCTGCGGTAAAACAGTGCGCCTGTGTTTGCCGTGATAATCATTATTCCGCTTCTCAGCACCGAAGCCGTAAAGCCGAAAAAAGCCATAAAGCCTACTGTAAGCACCGCAGTTATCACAAACCTTACACGGTAGGAGTATCCGAGCCGTGTAGCCGTCAGCAAAGCCGACAGTACAGTCATTATAAGCGTCAGGTGCATACCTGACACAGCGGTAAGATGCGATACTCCCGACAGCTTTATATCGCTGTAAAGCTCATCGGAAAACGAACGTTTGTCACCGAAGAATATACCTTTCATCAGCGCACCGCTGTCATCGGGAAAGCTATCGTCAATACGCCCTATCAAATATTCACGGTAATCATCAATGAACGATAACGGGTAATCTCCTTTTGTTACGGAAATGTCGCCGTAAGGTATGGCGGATAAAGTTATACCGTCGCTCCTGTATCGGTCGGCAGTGCCGTAATATGCCGTATTTGTCAGCTTTTCAAACCGGGCTTTGAAATGTAACATATCGCCCTTTTTCGCATCAATGTCATCGGTATACATAATCACGCCGACCTTGCCGTCTGATGTATAGGTATAAAGGCTGAAAACGGCTGAATCATTCCCAATTACTTGTTTTTGTGCCACAGTTGCGGTTATGTCGTAGGTTCCGTCCAATAACGGTTCAGCCGCTTTTGCCATAGACAAGGATACACAGCTGAATACGGTTATTCCTGCGGCACTGCAGAGCAGTGCTGCGGATATGTCATATTTCCTTGTTAAAATCGCTGTTATTATCGCAACAGCTATAAGCAATATTACTCCACAAATGAGAAAAATTGCAAAATCAAAGAAAATTGAGGCGAAAATCAGTCCTATCAGATATGAACCTCCAACAGCCGCTAATTTCCGCCTCACAACTATTCACCTTTTAAGCAAGCTCAACGCTCAGCTTTTTGCCGCCGAGTAAGTGGAAGTGGAGGTGACGCACTGTTTGACCGCCGTCTTCACCCACGTTTGAAACGATTCTCCAGCCGTTTTCAAGGTTGAAGGACTCGGCAAGATGCTTTGCAACAAGCATAATGTCTTTTACTATACCGGCATTGCTTTCATTAAGCTCATCGACACCGCCGATATGTTCTTTGGGAATGATAAGGATATGTACCGGTGCCATAGGATTAATATCCTTGAAAGCGATTACTTTATCGCTCTCGTATACCTTTTCGGAAGGAATTTCGCCTGAAACAATTTTACAAAAAATGCAATCCATACTTTTTCCTTTCCGGCTTTTATCAGCCAATCATATTCTTTACTATATCGGTAAGCGCAAGCAGAGCCTCGTCAATCTTCGTTACGTCTGCGATGCCTGCCATAGCTGTGTCGGGCTTTCCGCCGCCCTTACCGCCTGCGATAGCCGCAATTTCCTTTACTATCTTTCCTGCGTTTGCGCCCTTGGCAACAGCTTCGGGGCTTGCGATACAAAGGAAGTTGCCCTTGCCGTCGGATACGCCTGCAAGCACGGCGATGAACGAATCGTTAGCGTCTTTCAGCTTGTCGCCGGCTTTTCTGAGGCTGTCGCCCGTTACGCCCGAAAGCATAGCTGAGAATACCTTTATGCCGTTTACTTCTGTTGCGCCCTCTGTTACATTCTTCATCTGGCTCATTGAAATGATGCCGTTAAGGCGGTCTATTTCAGCTTGCATAGCGTGCATCTCATTCATCATGTTTTCGCACTTCTGCATTACAGCGGAGGGGTTTGCTATTTTCAGTACCTGAGCAATGTTTGTAACCATTGCCTTTGTCTGATCGTATGCGGAGAGTACATTGTAGCCTGTTACAGCTTCGATTCTTCTTACGCCCGAAGCTACCGATGTTTCGGAAATTATCTTGAACAGACCTGCCTTTGCGGTATTATCAAGGTGAGTACCGCCGCAGAATTCCGTAGAAACATCGCCTGCCTGTACTACTCTTACAATATCGCCGTATTTTTCACCGAACAGAGCCATTGCGCCCTTCTTGCGTGCTTCCTCGATAGGAAGTTCTTCGGTTACAACGGGGATACCTGCAAGAATCCAGTCATTTACGAGCATTTCAATCTTTTCAAGCTCTTCGGGAGTTACTGCGCTGAAGTGGCTGAAGTCGAAACGGCATCTGTAGGGATCTACAAAAGAGCCTGCCTGATGAACGTGGTCGCCGAGAACCTTTCTGAGCGCCGCCTGTAAAAGATGTGCGCAGGTGTGGTTTCTTGCTGTAGCCATACGCTTCTTTTCATCGACAGTCGATTTTACGCTGTCGTCTGTATAGAAGCAACCGCTCTCGACATGGCAGTTGCAGATAAACTGTCCTGCGCCTGTCTTCTTGGTGTCGATAACCTGCATTACGTTTTCGCCTGCCGTAATTGTACCGCAGTCGCCTACCTGTCCGCCGCTTTCTGCATAGAAAGGTGTAACGTCAAGAACAACGGTTACCTCGTCACCCTCGTTGCATACATCGGTGACCTCGCCGTCCTTTATCATAGCAAGAATCTTGCTGTCGGCGGTAAGCGACTTGTAGCCTACGAATGTGGTAGTAAGTCCGCTGAGCGCATTTGCCGTAGCCTCGTCCCAGCCGCCCTTGAATGCCTGATTTGAGCGTGCCTTTGCTTTCTGCTCGTTCATAAGCTCGAAGAAGCGTTCTTCATCTATACCGATATTTCTCTCCTGAAGGATCTCTCTTGTAAGGTCAACGGGGAAGCCGTATGTGTCGTGCAGCTTGAAAAGGTTCTCGCCGCTTAAAATGGGCCTATGTGTATCGTCTGCCGAAAGTTCCTTTATAAACTCGCCGAGTATCTGCATACCCTTGTCAACTGTCTTTGCAAAGCTCTCTTCTTCGGTCTTGATGACCTTCTTTATATATTCTCTCTTTTCGTCAAGTTCGGGATAAGCTGTGAGGTTTTCATTTATAACCGTGTCGCATATCTCATAGAGGAAGGGTCTGTTTACGCCGAGCATTCTGCCGTGTCTTGCGGCACGTCTTAACAGACGGCGCAGAACGTAACCTCTGCCTTCGTTTGAAGGACGGATACCATCGCCAACCATAAATGTCGTTGAACGGATATGGTCGGTGATAACACGGATAGAAACGTCTGTTGTGGGGTCATCGTGATAGTTTACACCTGCAACGGAGCAGATCTTCTTCATTATGTTCTGAATAGTATCAACCTCGAACAGATTGTCAACATCCTGCATTACGCATGCAAGACGCTCAAGTCCCATACCTGTATCAATGTTCTTTGTTGCAAGCTGAGTATAGTTTCCATTGCCGTCATTGTCGAACTGTGTGAATACGAGGTTCCATATCTCGATAATTCTGTCACATTCTCCTGCCTGTTCAAAGCTCTCGAAAGAACCGTACTTTTCACCTCTGTCAAAGTGTATCTCAGAGCAGGGTCCGCAGGGTCCGCTTCCGTGCTCCCAGAAGTTGTCTGCCTTGCCGAGCTTGATTATTCTGTCACGGGGTACGCCGACTTCGTTAGCCCAGATGTCGCCTGCTTCATCGTCTTTTTCGTAAATCGTTACCCAGAGTCTGTCCTCAGGGATTTCAAGCACCTTTGTGAGATACTCCCATGCCCATGCCGTAGCCTCGTGCTTGAAGTAATCGCCGAATGAGAAGTTGCCGAGCATTTCGAAATATGTGCCGTGTCTTGCAGTTTTACCTACGTTGTCGATGTCGGGTGTTCTGATACACTTCTGACAAGTTGTTACACGGTGTCTGGGCGGTTCTTCAATGCCCTGGAAGTATTTCTTGAGAGGGGTCATACCTGCGTTTATAAGCAGTACGGAGTTATCTCCCTGCGGTACCAGCGGTGCCGACGCCATTCTCAGATGTCCTTTGCTTTCGAAAAATTTCAGATAGCTTTCTCTAAGATCGTTTAGTCCTGTCCATTTCATATAATTTATGATTCCTTCCGTTTATCATCAGGGTAGCAAAAAAGCCGTACCCGATTTTTAATTAAACATACATTTTAAATTATATACGAATTTGGGAAAAAGTCAATATTTTTTTGTGACAAAGAGGTGAGAGAGGGGTAAAAAATAAAGAGCCTTTTACGTTCAGGCTCTTTATTTGCAATTGAAATTATTCGGAAACATCGGATGAAACCGGTTCAGGCTTGCTGTTTTCGGTTCCTTTGCTGTTTTCCTTGTTGCTTTCTTTATTGTCGGTACTTTCGGTCTTACTGCTTGCGGTTTCGGGCTTTTCGGCAGGGAATGCCTTTGCAATCTCTGTCAGAAGCTCGGTAATCCTGCCGCTCGGACGTTCAAAATATTTGTTTTTCACAACGGTGATTTTTCCGTCCTTTACCGCCTTAAGTCCGGAATAATTTTCGTTTGTGGTAAGCATATCCTTGCCTATAGTGTCGCTAACGAAAATAAGATCGGGCTGATTTTCCTTCAGCATTTCGGGGTTATAGGTATAACCGCTTGCACTCTCGGCTATGTTTGTGCCGAAAAGGCTGAGTATCGCATTTTCAAACGTATCCTTGCCTGCGGGGGTATTTGCGGCGGTGACGTATATAAAAGTTTTGTCGGTCTTTTTAATCGAATCAAGCTGTTTTTTTACGGGGGCGAATGCTTTTTCGCCTGCAGATTCACCGTCAAAAATGCCGTTCATTGCAAGCCCGAAAAATTTGTAGATGTTTTCAAATTCCTCAATGGTTTTCGGGGACGCAATTGTCAGAACTTTTGTGCCTTGCGCCTCCAGTGAGATTTTGTCCTTTGTGACGATAGGCGTTGCGGTTATCACAAGGTCGGGTGAGAGCTTTTTTATCGCCGCAATATCGGGATTCGCACTGCTTGCGGCTTTCGGCAGCTCCTTTACGCTTTCGGGGTAGTCACAGTAGTCACTGACGGCAACTATCCTGTCGCCGTAGCCCATTTCAAAAAGAATCTCTGTATAGGCGGGGGTAAGCGATACTATTTTTTCGGGAGCTTTCAATATCTCCGTGTCGTTCAGCGTCACGGGGTATGCGCTCAGCGGCTCTGAAGCCTCACTGCTTTCCGTTATCGCACCGGACGATCTGCCCGGTACGAGTACGATATTTTCACATCCGCTTATCGCAAAAGTGAGCATAAGCAGTGCCGAAATCAAAAGCGGTATTTTTTTCTTCATCACATTTTCTCCGGATCTATGCCGAGTGCGAGCTTTGATTGCAGGCTGTCGGCGAACTGTCTTGCTATTCTCGGGGATCTGCCGTTTCTCTTAAGAGCAAATCTTTCCGCACATCTGTCGAGTTTGTCTGCGTCTATTATTATGCCTCTGTCAAGGATAAGGCTGCGGACTATTTCGAGATAGGTTTCCTTGTTCGGTGCGAGGAATGTCACAAACAGACCGAATCTGTCGGACAGCGACATACTTTCGTCAATTTCATCCGCACTGTGAACATTGTCGCCCATACGGCTGCTTTCGGTTTCCTTGATAAGATGGCGGCGGTTGGTGGTCGCATATATGAGTATATTTGACGGTCTTCCGCAGACAGAGCCTTCCAGAACCTTCTTGAGTATGCCGAAGCCTTCATCGTTTTCACCGAATGAAAGATCGTCTATAAAGATTATGAATTTCAGCGGGCTTTCGCTGAGCGTTTTGTAGAGCGTGGGCAGGCAGGCAACATCCTTTTTGTCAACCTGTACGATACGCAGATTTGCATATTCATTGAGAAGCGCTTTGACGGTCGATGATTTTCCTGTGCCTCTGTCGCCGTAGAGCAGGGCATTGTCGGCAGGGTGGCCTGCTATGAATGCTCTTGTGTTGTCGACTATCTGCTTTCTCTGCGATTCGTATTTCTTCAGATCGGACAGACGTATTGCGTCGGGCTTTTCTATCGGATGAAGCAAGCCGTTATCATATACAAACGCTTTATATTTTGCGTAAATGCCGCTTCCGTTCTCGCTTATATGGCGGATGAAGTATTCGGCGTTGCAGTCAAAGCCGCCCGTTACATATTCGGGGAGCGAGAAAATAAAATTCTCGTTGAACTTCTGGAAAAGATAATCCTTCAGCTTGTGAGCCGACATTTTGGCAAGCTCCTTGATTACCGATACGTCATATTCAACCGCATATTGCTTGTTAGTATCTTCTTTTCTGATGTAGCTTTCGATGAGCTTTGAGTCTGCGTAGGTGAGAAGCTCACGGAGGTAATCGGCAAGCGTTATGTCGTTTGTCAGCAGATACCGTGCTATGTTTGTATAAGCGTCGATAGCGGTTTCTTCATCGTCACTTGCAAGGCGTTCAAACTGACCTATCAGATAATCGCCGCTTATGTCAAATGCCGTAAGTGATTTTAACTTGTGTGCCGTTTCTTTCATTTGTCATTCCTTCTTTTTGTACTTATATATCCTGCTGAGCCGTATTTCTTATCAGCGTCAGCATATTGTCAAAATCTTCAAGTGTTGCAAGGTTGCCGCACATATTGCGAAGTTTAGCCGCACCGGGTCTGCCCTTGAGGTACCATGCGGTATGCTTGCGTGCCTCCTTCATACCGATATATTCGCCCTTATCGGCACAAAGCAGTCTTATATGCTCGTTCATTATTTCAAGCTGTTCGTTGGGGGAGGGGGGAGGCAGTGTTTCGCCTGTTTCGAGATAATGCTTTATTTCCGAAAATATCCACGGTCTGCCGCAGGCGGCTCTGCCGACCATAACCAGATCGCAACCTGTGTAATCGTACATACGTTTACAGCTTTCGCCGCTGTCAACATCGCCGTTTCCTATCACCGCTATGCTGAGTGCCTGCTTTACCTCAGCGATTATCTCAAGGTCAGCCTTACCGCTGTACATCTGATTTTTTGTCCTGCCGTGAACGGCGACCGCCTTTGCTCCGCTTTCCTGAGTAACACGGGCGACCTCTACGGCGTTCACGTTCTTTTCGTCCCAGCCCTTTCTTATCTTCACCGTTACAGGAATATCGGTGGCTTTTACAACAGCCTCAACGATATGTCCGAGAAGAACGGGATCTTTCATAAGGGCGGAGCCTGCGCCGTTGCCTGCTACCTTCGGTACGGGACAGCCGCAGTTTATATCTATGAAGTCGGGCTTGTACTGTGACGCAATAACAGCCGCCTTTGCCATAAATTCAGGCTCACTGCCGAAAAGCTGTATTCCCATAGGACGCTCATAATCGGTGACGGTAAGCAGAGCCGCAGTTTTCCTGTCGGAATAGCACAGCCCTTTTGCACTTGCCATTTCTCCTGTGAGTAATGCCGCTCCGTATTTCTTGCACATAGTACGCATTGCCTTATCGGCAACAGACGCCATCGGAGCCAGTGAAGCGGTTTTTTCTATTTTAACATTTCCGATTGTAATGTATTCCACTGCCGGTTTAAGTTGACTCCTTTCGGAATATATTTAAATTATTATAGCACTTTTTTATCGTCTGTTCAATAGTTTATGATGCTGTGAATACGGAAGTTGCCGCCAATCTGAATCTTTTTATACAATATTCCTATTTTTAACTTGCAATCCGACAAAAAATATTGTATAATATTACACGGTATTTTTACCGCATGAGTGTAACGGATTATTTAAACGCTGTTAACATTACGGTGTTATCATTGACATAATGCCGTTAAGGCAGAAATGTTCACGTTTTCACGTTAAGGAGTTGTTATCTTGGCATTCAAGTTATTCGATTATCAAAGCTCTGGCAAGGGCGTATCAAAATCGGCACCGCAGAAAAAGCCGTTTTTCAAATATTGGGAAATATTCGGCAGAAAGTTCTGGAAGCTGATAGAGCTTAATATGCTGTATGTTCTTTTCTGCATACCCATAATTACCTTCGGACCTGCTACGGCGGCTCTTACTCACGTTATGAGAAAGTTCATTCTTGAACAGCCGTGTTTTGTTTTTGATGAATTCTTTACTGCTTTCAAGAAGAATTTCAAGCAGTCGGTATTTATCGGTATAGTTGACGTTATAATGATAGTATCCGTCTGGATTGCCTGCTTCCAGTTCCTGATGAACGAATCGCTTCCCGACGGCTCGCTTGTGTTTATCTGCATTATGATATGCTGTGCTACTCTTGTGTTTATAATGCACTTCTATATTTATCTTGAGATCGTTGCACTCAACCTTTCAATCGGCTCGATACTCAAGAATGCTGTTTTCCTTGTTTTCCTGGGAGTAAAGCGTAATTTCATTGCGCTTATCATCAATCTCGCTATAATAAGTCTTATTGTGCTTTTTTTACCTTTTTCGGTATTTGCGGTTATATTCTTACCGTTGTCGCTTATGTGCTTTACCACTACATTCATCTGCTATCCCGTGATACAGAAGTATATTGTCAATCCGTATTATGAGGAGCGTGGTGAACGCAACCCCGAGCTTGGCCCGATAACCGAGGAGGATATTGCCGAAAATGCCGTGTTTGTTGACAGAGGCGGCAGTGAAAAAGAGATCAAGGCAACTCCCAAGGCTCACGGAAAAGTTATCAAATAGTTAAGTCTGACGGCATTCCCGCATTAATTGCGGGAGTGCCGTTTCGCATAAAAAAGAGCGTTTGCTCCGAATTTACAAAAACTGTTGCATTATACCTTTAAAAGTGGTATAATTATTTAGTATCGTGCAGTTTGCGGCTGTAGCGTTACAGGCAGAACACAAAGAAAGAAGGGTATTGATATGAAGGCTGATTTACATTGCCACACCACAATGTCTGACGGCTCACTGGGACTTGAGGAAACCATTGCACAGGCTAAGCGTTACGGTATTGATTATTTTGCGATAACCGACCACGACACGCTTTCTTCTTCGTCAAGGGCGGTAGTTCTCGGAGAGCGTTACGGCGTAACCGTAATTCCTGCTGTCGAGTTTTCCACATATGACAGCAAACACGGAACAAAGGCGCACATAATATGCTACAACCCCGAAAAACCGAACAGGCTTGAGGGTTTATGTCTGCGTACCTGTGAGCTTCGTAAGAAGCGTGGCAAGCAGATGGCTATGAAGGTGATTGAAAAGTATCCTATAACGCTTGAGAGCATATTGCGTTATGCGACAGGCAGTAAAGTCATATTCAAGTGTCATATCATGCACGCCCTGATGGATTACGGATATACGACAGACCTTTACGGCAAGGTGTATGACGAGCTGTTCAATCCTGCAACGGGACTTTGCGCAGAGGAAGTCAGCACGGATATGCAGGATTATCCCGAAGTACATTTTGTACTGGAGCTTATACATTCTGCAGGCGGTGTGGCTGTACTTGCTCACCCTGCGGTATTTGACAATTTCGAACTGCTTGAGGAGCTTGCCGCAGCAGGAAAGATAGACGGCGTGGAGGTATGGCACCAGAGTGCGACCGAAGAACAGCGTGAAAGGCTGCTCAAAACAGCAGGAGAGCATAATCTTATCACAACGGGCGGTTCGGATTTTCACGGATTCTATAACCACTATCCGATAGCTATCGGCACGAACTACACTCCCGATGATTCGCTTCAGCGTATTCTGAAACGGAAAATAAAATAATTGTCCCAAAAGGAAGGAAAAGAAAAATGGCAACCGATATCAAACAGCAGGCACTGGAAAAGCACTACGAATGGCAAGGCAAGATAGAAGTTATTTCAAGAGCACCCGTTAACACAAGAGAGGATCTTTCGCTTTGCTATACGCCCGGTGTTGCACAGGCCTGTCTTGAAATAGAAAAGGACCCTTCGCTGTCATACAAGCTGACACGCCGTAAGAATTTAGTTGCGGTTATCACGGACGGTACAGCCGTACTCGGTCTTGGCGATATAGGCGGACTTGCAGGTATGCCCGTAATGGAAGGCAAATGCTGTCTGTTCAAGGAGTTCGCAGGTGTTGACGCATTCCCTATCTGCATAAAGTCTAAGGATGTTGACGAGATAGTTAGAACGATAGAGCTTATATCCGACAGCTTCGGCGGTATAAATATAGAGGATATATCCGCTCCGAGATGCTTTGAGATCGAACGCAGACTTAAGGAAAAGCTCGATATTCCCGTATTCCACGACGATCAGCACGGAACAGCCGTTGTAGTGGGTGCGGCGCTTATCAATGCGGTACGCTGTGCAGGCAAGCAGATGAAGGATATTACGGTTGTAATAAACGGTGCAGGTGCGGCAGGTATCGCAATAGGCACATTCCTGCTTAATATGGGCATAGGCAATCTTATCATGGTCGATATAAACGGTATTATCAATAAGGACGATAAGTATGAAAATCCCGCTCATGCAGAGATTGCAACAAAGACAAACAACAATAATATAAAGGGCGGACTTTCTGAGGCTATGAAGGGCGCAGATGTATTCATAGGCGTATCAAAGCCGGGTCTTGTGAGCGAGGATATGATAAAGTCGATGGCGGAAAAGCCGATCGTATTCGCTATGGCTAATCCCGAGCCTGAGATAATGCCCGACAAGGCTCTTGCCGCAGGCGCTTATATCGTAGGTACGGGCAGAAGCGACTTCCCCAACCAGATAAACAACGTTCTTGTATTCCCCGGAATATTCAAGGGCGCTTTACAGTGCGGAGCAAAGGCGATAACGGAAGAGATGAAGAAGGCCGCCGCTTACGCTATAGCCGATATTGTAACCCCCGATAAATTATCAAGAGAATACATAATCCCAAGCCCGCTCGATAAGTCGGTAGCCGAAGCGGTAGCCACGGCGGTTGAGAAAGCGGCACAGAAATAAGAAAATCAGAAAGGCAGACAAAAATGACATTTGAATACACACCCAAGGGAGTATGTTCCCGTAAAATGATAATAGATGTTGAAAACGGCAAGGTAGAAGGCCTTCAGGTAATAGGCGGCTGCAACGGAAATCTGCAGGGTATAGCCCATCTTGTACAGGGTATGCCTGTTGATGAGGTTATCGAGCGTCTTGACGGTATAAAGTGCGGCTCAAAGAGCAGTTCATGTCCTGCTCAGCTTGCCGAGGCACTGAAAGAGTATAAAGCCAACAACTGATTAAACGGATAATCGCAGGGAGGTGAAACGGGTGGCGGAATACTGGGACGTGTACGACAAGAACAGAAAGCGTACCGGAAAACTTCATAAAAGAGGTATCCGTATGCAGCCGGGCGAATACAATATCGTCTGTGAGGCGTGGATAGTAAGCGGTAACAGGCTGCTCGTTACACAACGCTGTAAGTATAAGAATTTCGGCGGTCTGTGGGAATGCACGGGCGGTGCGGTCAAAGCGGGAGAATCAAGCATTGACTGTATCAAGCGTGAAATAAAGGAAGAAATCGGCATAGATGTTGCCGATGAGGAGCTTACATTCAAAGGTACAAAGCACGGTGCGGCTTTCTTTATAGATTGCTACGAGCTGCACAGAGATCTGACGCTTGACGATCTGACGCTTCAGAGAGAGGAAGTGTCCGGTGCGAAGTTTGTCACGCTTGCGGAATTTGAGAAAATGCAGAAAGAGAAAAAGCTAATTCCCGGATTGTTCGATTTTATGACGGAGCTTGAATTCAGCTTTGTTACAGGAAAAACTACTTGTCCGAAAGGAAATAAAAAATAATGAAAATAATGGCTGTTGATTACGGCGATGCACACACAGGGCTTGCCTGCTGTGACAGAACGCAGACGCTTGCGTCACCTATAGGCGTTATAGACGAGAGAAATTTTCAGACGTGTGTTGAAAAGGTAGCCGCCGCCGCTGTCGAATATGAGGTCGGCGAGGTAGTGGTCGGAAATCCGATAAATATGAACGGAACATACGGACCGAGAAGTGAAAAGTGCAGAATGTTTGCGGATATGCTTCAGAACTTCCTCGAAATACCCGTTGTAATGTGGGATGAACGTTCAACCACGGTCACTGCACACAATATGATGAATGACGTAAACAAGCGTGGCAAGGAGCGTAAAAAAGTGATTGACGCAGTTGCCGCCGCAGTTATTCTCCAGAATTATCTTGACTATAAGGCAAATTTGCTTGCAAGGGAAAAGGCTAAGCAGGAAGAGAAGTAATGTCAGAATAAACCGATTGGTAGCCCTATATCAGTCGGTTTCTTTTATATTAGGTAAAATATGAGTATCACAGATATAGAAAAAGACGATTTTGACAAAGAAATCAGTGAGGTAAAAGCGTTTGTAAATTCGCAAAAGGGCAGTTTCCCCGATATGCTCGAAAACGCTTTGAAAAGTGCGGTAAGATATGAATATACTACCGTAGAGTGCAACGGTACAGGAGGTTGGTATAATCCCGATTACTATCTGTTCCTTGTCGGAGGTTATCATAGGGGAAAAATTAAAAAATGTAAAAGCAAGCCTCAGAAATACAGCTATGAATATGGCTTTGATGAAAACGGTCGTCTGATTTACGACTATAGGTGTGGCAGTAATAATTACGGATTATATTTTTATAACAGTGAAGATGTGTATAGGGTCGGTTGCTTTTACAGAAATGATGATGAGCATATTTTTTTGATAGATATGTTTACAAAATACCGTTTTGACGGCGGAAAAGCAAAGGAATGTACATATTT